>Ga0307934_1000084_pt1 | contig 72012 bp, 59 predicted proteins | sample OrgLakmetageno90_FD_201838 | JGI IMG/M metagenome (GOLD analysis project Ga0307934, IMG submission 201838) | Saline water microbial communities from Organic Lake, Antarctica - #90 | ecosystem: Environmental > Aquatic > Non-marine Saline and Alkaline > Saline | place: Antarctica: Organic Lake...
TGTTCACAAACAGCCTTCAGAAATTCAACGTCAAGCAACTGAACCCGGTCGGCGAACCGTTTGATCCACAGCAGCATGAAGCCATGTCTATGGTGCCGGCGCCGGATGCCGAACCGAACAGCGTGGTGGCCGTGGTCCAGAAAGGCTACACGTTGAATGACCGCCTGGTTCGTCCGGCAATGGTGGTGATTGCCAAGGCAGAGAGCGGACCAAAAGTTGACGAACAGGCTTGAAAAGTTGAGTAACGCGCCAATATAGCCATTAAACGGCGGCGCACCGGAGTTCCAGAAAAGCTTTTGACTATTTTGGAAGAATCTCCGGAAACGCTTAAGGCCAGACAGGAATTGAACTGACAGACGAATTGGAGTGGTTTATATGAGTAAAATTATTGGTATCGACCTGGGAACAACAAACTCCTGTGTTGCCATTATGGATGGCGACAAGGTCAAAGTAATCGAAAACGCCGAGGGCGACCGCACAACTCCTTCCATCGTTGCTTATACCGAAGACGGTGAAACGCTGGTAGGCCAGTCGGCCAAGCGCCAGGCGGTGACTAACCCGAACAACACCCTCTACGCCATCAAGCGTCTGATCGGTCGTCGTTTCGAAGACGACGTTGTGCAGAAAGACATCAAGATGGTGCCCTACAAGATCGCCAAAGCAGACAACGGTGATGCGTGGGTAGAAGTGAAGGGCGAGAAAATGGCACCGCCGCAGATCTCCGCCGAAATCATCAAAAAGATGAAGAAGACGGCTGAAGATTATCTGGGCGAGAAAGTGACAGAGGCGGTTATTACCGTTCCGGCTTACTTCAATGACAGCCAACGCCAAGCCACCAAAGACGCCGGCAAAATCGCTGGCTTGGATGTGAAGCGTATTATTAACGAGCCGACCGCAGCTGCTCTGGCCTATGGCCTGGACAAGAAAAGCGGCGATCGCACCATAGCGGTTTATGACCTGGGTGGTGGTACCTTCGACATTTCCATTATCGAAATTGCCGACGTAGACGGCGAGCACCAGTTTGAAGTGTTGGCGACCAACGGCGACACTTTCCTGGGTGGCGAAGACTTCGATATGAAGATCATCGAATATCTTGCTGACCAGTTCAAGAAGGACAGCGGCATCGATCTGCGCGGCGATTCACTGGCCATGCAGCGCCTGAAAGAAGCCGGTGAGAAAGCCAAGATCGAGCTGTCCAGCAGTCAACAGACCGACGTTAACTTGCCTTACGTGACGGCAGATGCGAGCGGTCCCAAGCACATGAACGTGAAGCTGACCCGCGCCAAGCTGGAGTCGTTGGTAGAAGATCTGGTTGAGCGCAGTCTTGCGCCGTGCCGCACTGCGCTGGAAGATTCCGGTGCCAAGCTCAGTGAAATCGACGAGGTTATCCTGGTCGGTGGTCAGACCCGCATGCCGATGGTTCAGGAGAAAGTGAAGAACTTCTTCGGTAAGGAAGCACGGAAAGACGTGAACCCGGACGAAGCTGTCGCCATGGGCGCTGCGATTCAAGCAGCCGTTCTGTCTGGCGACGTGAAAGACGTTCTGCTGTTGGACGTCACACCGCTGACCCTGGGTATCGAGACCATGGGAGGCGTGGCGACGCCGCTGATCGACAAGAACACTACGATCCCGACCAAGAAGTCGCAGACCTTCTCGACTGCCGATGACAACCAGTCTGCTGTGACCATTCACGTGGTCCAGGGCGAGCGGAAGCAGGCAGCCCAGAACAAGTCACTGGGTCGTTTTGATCTGGCAGACATTCCGCCGGCACCGCGCGGTACGCCGCAGATCGAAGTGACCTTCGACATCGACGCGAACGGTATCCTGAACGTGGCCGCCAAAGACAAGGCGACCGGTAAAGAGCAATCTATCGTGATCAAGGCGTCTTCAGGTCTGAACGACGACGAGATCGAAAAGATGGTTCAGGACGCGGAAGCCAACGCCGAAGAGGATCGCAAGTTCGAAGAACTGGTTCAGGTTCGTAATCAGGGCGATGCGATGGTTCACACGGTTCGCAAGACCCTGACCGAAGCGGGCGACAAAGTTTCTGACAGCGAGAAAGAGTCCATTGAAGCGGCGATCAAAGAGCTGGAAGAAGCACTGGCCGGTTCTGACAAGGACGACATTGAAGCCAAGACCCAGAAGCTGACGGAAGCGTCGTCTGAAATGGCCCAGAAGATGTACGCGGATCAGGCCGAGCAAGCCGGTGGCGCCGGCGCTGAAGAAGCCCAGGGCGAAGCGGGCAAGAGCGACGATGCCGTGGACGCCGAGTTCGAAGAAGTCAAAGACGAAGACAAGCGATAAAAGCTTGGTACATCAGGTAGTTGGAAAACGCGGGGTTGCTCCCGCGTTTTCCGCGTTTTAAAAACAGGGTTTAAAAAATGGCCAAGCGCGATTATTACGAGATTCTCGGAGTCGCCCGGGAAGCGGATGAAAAAGAGATCAAGCGAGCCTACCGCAAGCTTGCAATGAAGTATCATCCAGACCGGAATCCGGATGACGAGGACGCTGACCACAAGTTCAAGGAAGCGAGCGAAGCTTACGAGATACTGTCGGATTCCTCCAAGCGTGGGGCATACGACCAGTTTGGCCACGCCGGCGTCGATGGCCAGGCCGGTGGCGGCTTCGGTGGAGGTGGCGGAGCCAGCTTCTCCGATATCTTCGGCGATGTTTTCGGTGACATCTTCGGCGGTGGTGGCGGCCGTGGGCGCACTACCCGTGGCGCGGACCTTCGCTACACGCTGGAGCTGGACCTGGAAGAAGCCGTAAAAGGCAAGTCTGTCCAGATTCGCATTCCGGGCCAAAAAGAATGTGAAACCTGCGACGGCAGCGGCGCAGAGAAGGGTTCCAAGCCCGAAAACTGTGGCACCTGTGCCGGTATGGGTCAGGTTCGCATGCAGCAGGGATTCTTCACGGTTCAGCAGGCCTGCCCCACCTGCCGTGGCTCGGGCCAGATAATCAAGAACCCCTGTAAAACCTGTCGCGGCGCTGGCCGGGTTCAGGAAGAAAAAACACTCTCGGTCAAAGTGCCGCCGGGCGTGGACACCGGCGACCGCATCCGTCTTTCCGGTGAAGGGGAGATGGGTATTGACGGTGGTCCGCCGGGTGATCTGTATGTGCAGGTTGCCGTGCGCGAGCATTCGATCTTTAGCCGCGACGGGCGAAACCTCTATTGCGAAGTGCCTATCAGTATCGTGGATGCGTCTCTGGGCGGCGAACTGGAAGTGCCAACGCTGGATGGTAGGGTAAAGCTCAAGATTCCGCCGGAAACTCAGACCGGTAAGCTTTTTCGCCTGCGTAACAAGGGCGTGAGCCCCGTCCGTGGTGGCCCCTCGGGCGATATGCTCTGCCGCGTTACGGTGGAAACCCCGGTCAACCTCACCAAGCGCCAGAAAGAGTTGCTTGACGAGTTCCAGGAAACGCTGGACGACGGCGACGGCAATCAGCACGGGCCCAAAAAGAGCTCCTGGTTTGAAGGCGTGAAAAGCTTCTTTGATGAAATGAAATTCTAAGGAAGACAAGATGCGGGTAGCAATCATCGGCGCCGCCGGGCGCATGGGTAAAGTGCTGATCGAAGCCGTCGACGGCACCGAAGGCCTGGAGCTCGGCGCTGCCATCGTCGAACCGGGCAGCAGCCTGGTTGGCGCTGACGCCGGTGAAATGACCGGCATCGGTAAAACCGGCGTCAAAATGGCGGCCAGTCTTGCCGAAGTGAAAGACGATTTTGACGTACTGGTCGACTTCACTTTTCCGGATCTCACCCTGGAAAACGCCGAATTCTGCAAAGCCAACGGCAAAATGATCGTTATCGGTACCACCGGCCTGACGGATGCTGAAAAAGAGCAGCTGGCCGCTGCCGCAGAATCTACCCCGGTTGTCTTCGCCCCCAATATGAGCGTTGGCGTCAACGTTACCCTGAACCTGCTGCGCACGGCCGCCGCTGCTCTGGGCGACGACTATGACGTCGAAATCATCGAGGCTCATCACCGCCACAAGAAGGATGCTCCCTCGGGCACGGCCCTGCGAATGGGCGAAGTGGTTGCCGATGCGCTGGGTCGTGATTTGAAAGAATGCGCGGTTTATGGCCGTGAAGGCTTCACGGGTGAGCGCACGCGCAAGGAAATCGGTTTCGAAACTATCCGGGCTGGCGACGTGGTGGGCGACCACACGGTCATGTTCGCCACCGAGGGTGAGCGTATTGAAATCACCCATAAAGCCAGCAGCCGTATGACGTTTGCCAAAGGCGCCATGCGAGCGGCTCTCTGGTTAGAGGGCAAGGCAGCGGGGCTGTATGACATGCAGGACGTTCTGGGGCTGAAGTAAGGCATTGGTCTACCCTGAGCCAGGGTGTCCAGCCCAATTGAACGTGGACACAAACTGCCTAAGTTCGTACAATGAGGCGGTTTAACTGCACCAAGCGTATCATCGAAACGTTTTTTAAAAGCGGGACCGGGTTTTCACTCAGTCTCGCTTTTTTGCAACCTGAATTTGCGCTTGCGTTCCCGTTCGTGACGAACCTGTACGCCACTCGATGAGGATACAAGCCTTGAGTACACCAGCCATTCTTGCGCTCGAAGACGGAAGCCTGTTCTACGGCACCGCCATCGGTGCTGACGGGGAAACCAGTGGAGAGGTGGTATTCAACACCGCCATGACCGGTTACCAGGAAATCCTGACTGACCCCTCCTACTCCCGTCAGATCGTAACCCTCACATACCCGCATATCGGCAACACCGGCATCAACAACGAAGACGTTGAATCAGACCGCGTTCACGCCGCCGGCCTGGTGATTCGCGACCTGCCGCTGATGGCCAGCAACTGGCGTAGCCAGAGCACTCTGGATGATTACCTGCGGCGCAAGAACATCGTCGGTATTGCCGATATCGACACCCGGCGCCTGACCCGGATACTCCGAAACAAAGGCTCCCAGAATGGTGCAGTGGTTGCCGGCCCTCATGCCACCGCAGAGCAGGCGATGAAGCTGGCAAAAGCTTTCCCCGGCCTCAAGGGCATGGACCTGGCTAAAGAAGTGACCAGTGATAAAACCTGGAGCTGGAGCCAGACCGAATGGGACATTAGCAACGGCTATGGCGAGCGCGGCGAGTCCCGGTTCAAAGTGGTCGCCTACGATTACGGCGTAAAACTGAACATTTTGCGGATGCTGGCCGCACGGGGCTGCGACATTACCGTGGTGCCGGCACAGACGCCGGCGTCAGACGTTCTGGCGATGAATCCTGACGGCGTTTTTCTGTCTAATGGCCCCGGCGATCCCGAACCCTGCGATTACGCCATCAAAGCCATCCGCGAATTGCTGGAAACCGAGATTCCTGTGTTCGGTATCTGCCTCGGCCACCAGCTTTTGGCCCTGGCCAGCGGTGCCAGATCGGTCAAGATGGGGCACGGCCACCACGGTGCCAACCATCCGGTCCAGAAGCTCTCCGATGGCACCGTTATGATTACCAGCCAGAACCATGGTTTTGCGGTTGACGAAGACAGCCTGCCGGCCAACCTGGAGGCGACCCACAAGTCGCTGTTCGACGGTTCGCTGCAGGGCATCCGCCGCACGGACAAACCGGCGTACAGTTTTCAGGGGCACCCCGAGGCCAGCCCCGGCCCCCATGACGTGGCACCGCTGTTTGATGAATTTATCCGCCTGATGGAGGCACGTTGATGCCAAAGCGTACCGACATTAAAAGCATACTGATCCTGGGCGCTGGTCCCATTGTGATCGGGCAGGCATGCGAGTTTGATTATTCTGGTGCCCAGGCCTGTAAGGCGCTGCGAGAAGAAGGTTATCGGGTCATTCTGGTGAATTCGAACCCGGCGACCATCATGACCGACCCGGTGATGGCCGACGCTACCTACATCGAGCCGATTACCTGGAGAACCGTCGAGAAAATTATCGAGAAAGAACAGCCAGACGCGTTGCTGCCCACTATGGGTGGTCAAACGGCACTGAACTGCGCACTCGAGCTGGAAAAGCAGGGCGTTCTGGAAAAACACGGTGTGGAAATGATCGGCGCCAATGCCGACACCATCGATAAGGCCGAGGACCGTGACCGCTTCGACAAGGCCATGAAGAGAATTGGTCTGGAATGCCCCAAAGCCAACTTTGCCCACTCCATGGCAGAAGCCTGGAAGGTCGCTGACGAGATTGGCTTTCCCTGCATTATCCGCCCGTCTTTTACTATGGGCGGATCCGGCGGCGGTATCGCCTACAACCGGGACGAATTCGAGGAAATCTGCACTCGCGGTCTGGACCTGTCACCCTCCAATGAGTTGCTGATTGACGAGTCCCTGATCGGCTGGAAAGAATACGAGATGGAGGTTGTCCGGGACAAAAATGACAACTGCATCATCGTCTGCGCCATCGAAAACTTCGACGCCATGGGCGTGCACACCGGCGACTCCATTACCGTGGCCCCGGCCCAGACCCTGACCGACAAGGAATACCAGATCATGCGGAACGCCTCCCTGGCGGTTCTGCGTGAAATTGGTGTGGAAACCGGCGGTTCCAACGTTCAGTTCGGGGTTAACCCGGATAACGGCCGCATGGTGGTGATCGAGATGAATCCGCGGGTATCCCGGTCGTCGGCACTGGCCTCCAAAGCCACCGGCTTTCCGATCGCCAAGGTCGCGGCCAAGCTGGCGGTGGGTTACACCCTGGACGAACTGCGCAACGAAATTACCGGCGGTGTCACCCCGGCGTCGTTTGAGCCCAGTATCGATTATGTCGTTACGAAAATACCGCGCTTCACCTTTGAAAAATTCCCTCAGGCCGACGCCCGGCTGACCACCCAGATGAAATCGGTGGGCGAGGTAATGGCTATTGGTCGCACTTTTCAGGAATCCCTGCAAAAGGCCATGCGTGGCCTGGAAGTCGGTTCTGATGGATTTGAAGAGAAGGTGGACCTGAACACCATCGATGGCCAGGAAACCCTCACGACGGAGCTGAACGTTCCCGGAGCCGAACGTCTCTGGTACATCGGCGACGCCTTCCGTTCCGGCATGACGGTGGACGACGTGTTCCGCAATACCCACGTCGACCCCTGGTATCTGGTGCAGATCGAGGACCTGATTCGCGAGGAAAATGCCCTCAAATCAGCCGGCAAAGCAGACATTGACCGGGGCACTCTGTTCCGGCTGAAGCGCAAAGGCTTCTCCGATGCCCGCCTGGCAAAACTGCTGGGCCTGTCGGAAGTCAGCCTGCGCAAGCTGCGACACGACATGGATATTCGCCCTGTTTACAAGCGGGTTGATACCTGCGCGGCCGAGTTTGCGTCTTCTACGGCGTATATGTATTCCTCTTATGAAGAGGAATGCGAGGCGGACGTGTCTGACCGCCAGAAGATCGTGGTGATCGGTGGCGGGCCGAACCGTATTGGCCAGGGTATCGAGTTCGACTACTGCTGCGTGCATGCGGCGCTGGCGATGCGCGATGATGGCTACGAAACCATCATGATCAACTGCAATCCGGAAACCGTGTCGACCGACTACGACACGTCAGACCGGTTGTATTTCGAGCCGATCACCCTGGAAGACGTACTTGAAATTATCCACATCGAGAAACCGAAGGGTGTGATCGTGCAGTATGGCGGCCAAACCCCGCTGAAACTGGCGCGGGGCCTCGAAGCCGCCGGCGTACCCATTATTGGCACTAGCCCGGATGCGATTGATCGTGCGGAGGATCGGGAGCGCTTCCAGCAGATGATTATCCGGCTGGGTCTGTTGCAGCCAGAAAACGCGACGGTGCGCAGCCATGAAGAGGGCATTATTGCTGCCCGGGAAATTGGCTATCCCCTGGTGGTTCGCCCGTCCTATGTGCTGGGCGGCCGGGCCATGGAAATCGTCTACGATGAAGAAGAGCTGGTTCGCTATATGCGCAACGCGGTTCTGGTGTCGAACGACAGCCCGGTTCTGCTTGACCACTTCCTCAATGCCGCCATTGAAGTCGATATCGACGCGATCAGTGACGGCAAAGACGTCGTGATCGGCGGCATTATGCAGCACATCGAGCAGGCCGGTGTTCACTCCGGTGACTCGGCCTGTTCACTGCCGCCTTACAGTCTGCCCAAGGCCGTTCAGGACGAGATGCGCGATGCGGTGAAGAAGATGGCCATTGAGCTGGATGTCATTGGCCTGATGAACGTTCAGCTGGCGTGGCAGGACGGCAACATCTATGTCATTGAGGTGAATCCCCGGGCGTCGCGCACGGTACCTTTCGTATCCAAGGCGATCGGCGTTTCGCTGGCCAAGGTGGCGGCGCGGGCGATGGCCGGAACATCACTGGCCGAGCAAGGATTTACGGAAGAAGTGGTGCCGATCCACTATTCTGTCAAAGAGTCGGTGTTTCCGTTCAACAAATTCCCGGCGGTCGATCCGATCCTCGGGCCGGAAATGAAGTCGACTGGCGAAGTCATGGGCATCGGCGACAGCTTCGACGAGGCCTTTGCCAAGGCGGCTCTGGCCTCCGGTGAGCGCCTGCCGGCCCAGGGCACGGCTTTCATGTCCGTACGGGATGTGGACAAGCCGGGAGCGGAGAAGGTGGCCCGGGATCTGGTAGATGCCGGTTTCAAACTGATCGCCACTACCGGAACCGCCAAGGCGTTGCGTGACGCGGGCATCGACGTCCAGCGCGTCAACAAGGTTCGGGAAGGTCGCCCGCACATCGTGGATGCGATTAAAAACGGTCAGGTCCAGTTGATTATCAACACCACTGAAGGTCGCAAAGCGATTGCGGATTCGGCACAGATTCGTCAGTCGGCGCTGCAGACCAAAGTGACTTACACCACAACACTGGCAGGCGGTGAAGCTTTCTGTCGGGCTATCAAGTTTGGCCCAGAGCGCACTGTACGTCGCCTCCAGGATCTTCATTCAGGGAAGTAATATCATGGCTGACAGAGTACCAATGACCAAGGCGGGGGAGGCAAGCCTCCGCGCCGAGCTAAAAAAGCTTAAATCTGAAGACCGTCCCCGGGTAATTGCGGCTATTTCCGATGCGCGGGAACACGGCGATCTGAAAGAAAATGCGGAATATCATGCCGCGCGTGACCAACAAAGCTTTATCGAAGGGCGTATTCAGGAAATTGAAGGCAAATTGTCCGCGGCCCAGGTGATCGACGTTCATACTATCGAATACACCGGCAAGGTAATTTTCGGTACGACTGTCCATCTGCTGAACGTGGATACGGACGAACAGGTTGTCTACAAGATCGTCGGTGAGGACGAGGCCGATATCAAAGCGGGCATGTTGTCGATTTCATCACCGATTGCACGAGCGTTGGTGGGAAAGAGCGAGGACGATGTGGTTGCGATTCGGGTGCCTTCGGGGACTGTCGAATATGAAATCGAGAAGGTAGAGCATCTCTGAAAACCGCATGTCGAGTGCCACCAACGACCAGGGCTCTGGGTCGTTGGTGGCAGGTCTTTATTTCGCCCGAAGAAGGTTCGACAGTTTCGGATTCGGTTTCTTCGCCCGGCGCATAACCACCGCAATCTTGCCGATGGTCTGGATCAGTTCCGCACCAGAAGCCTCGCACAGTGCAGCAATCGCCTCCTGGCGAAGCTCACGATCCTGGCTTTGCACCTTGACCTTGATCAGTTCGTGGTCGCTCAGCGCCCGTTCCAGCTCCTCTTGCAACCCCTCCGTCAGGCCTTTGTCGCCGACGATAATGATAGGCTTCAGGTTGTGGGCAATGCCCCGGTATTCCCGGCGTTGTTCCGGTGAAAGGCTCATGATGGGTTCTCTTCGATGGGTTCTTTAAATAAAAGCGATTAACAAATCGTCAGCGGCGTTGTCGCGGCTGTTTCGATAGAATGAAATTGTACCAGATCAATCAGGAGGTGACATTTGGCCCGCTCCAAAACCAGTGACCGCTGGCTCAAGGAACATTTTGACGATGTCTGGGTCAAAAAATCACGTGAAGATGGCTATCGGTCGCGTGCCAGCTACAAACTTATTGAGCTGGATAAAAAAGACCGGCTGTTCCGGCCGGGCCAGATCGTGGTCGATCTGGGCGCTGCCCCGGGGGGCTGGTCCCAGGTCGCTGCAGAGCAGGTTGGCGATCACGGGACAGTCATCGCCAGTGATATTCTGGATATGAGCCCCGTTGCAGGCGTGGACTTTGTTCAGGGCGATTTTACCGAGCAGTCCGTTTTTGACGAACTGCTGAAATTGCTGGGCGACCGTCGTGCAGACATTGTAATTTCAGATATGGCGCCCAACATGAGTGGTATGGCGGCGGTGGATATTCCTACTGCGATGGGTCTGGTTGAGCTGGGTCTGGATATGGCCCAGCAGGTGCTGAAACCCGGTGGAATCTTCGTCGCTAAAGTGTTTCAGGGTGAGGGTTTTGATACTTTACTGGCTGAAATGCGAAAGAGCTTTGCAACCGTTGTCAGTCGAAAACCAGATGCGTCCCGGGCCCGTTCTCGAGAGATCTATCAGGTTTGTAAGGGGTTTAAGGGCTGACTTACAGGCGGCTCGCCGGTCTTTTCAACCGTTAGAACGACGGGAGTAGGCCAGCTGTGGTGAGCTGACGTATATTTGGTGTATGGTGACAACAAAGGGTTCCTTCTTGCGAAGCGGCTCTTCAATTCACAGGTGACGATCCTTGAACGATATGGCTAAAAATCTGGTTCTCTGGCTAATTATAGCCGCCGTACTACTGATGGTTTTTCAGAATTTTACTCCGACCACCAGTAGCCAACAGGTCAACTACTCTCAATTTATAGAGTTGGTGCAGGACGGACGTGTCCGTCAGGTCACCATTGACGGTCTTCAGGTGCAGGGTGTTCGCGGTGACGGCTCCCAGTTCCAGACAGTCAGGCCTCAAATGGCTGACAACAAGTTAATGGATGATTTGTTGGCCAACAATGTGGAAGTGATTGGTAAGGAGCCCGAGCGGCAGTCCATCTGGACTCAACTGCTTGTCGCGGCCTTCCCGATCCTCATCATCATTGCGCTGTTCGTGTTTTTCATGCGGCAGATGCAAGGCGGTGGCGGCGGCAAAGGACCGATGTCCTTTGGCAAAAGCAAAGCCAAGCTGATGAGCGAAGATCAGATCAAGACCACGTTTGGTGACGTTGCCGGTGTTGACGAGGCCAAGGAGGACGTGAAAGAGCTGGTGGAGTTCCTGCGGGATCCCAGCAAATTCCAGCGTCTTGGTGGCAGCATCCCGAAAGGCGTCCTGATGGTTGGCCAACCCGGTACGGGTAAAACTCTTTTGGCGAAAGCCATCGCGGGTGAAGCCAAGGTGCCGTTCTTCTCAATCTCCGGTTCGGACTTTGTGGAGATGTTCGTCGGTGTGGGTGCGTCACGTGTCCGCGACATGTTCGAACAGGCTAAAAAGCAGAGCCCGTGCATCATCTTTATCGACGAGATTGACGCCGTCGGTGGCCGTCGCGGTAACGGTATGGGTGGTGGCCACGATGAGCGCGAGCAGACGCTGAACGCTTTGCTGGTCGAAATGGACGGCTTTGAAGGTAACGAAGGCGTGATCGTTATCGCGGCAACCAACCGTCCGGATGTACTGGATCCCGCGCTGCTGCGCCCCGGTCGCTTCGACCGTCAGGTCGTGGTCGGACTGCCAGACATCATCGGCCGCGAGCAGATTCTCAAAGTTCACATGAAGAAAGTACCGTTGGATGACGGTGTTGAGCCACAGCTGATAGCTCGTGGCACTCCCGGATTCTCCGGTGCAGACCTGGCTAACCTGGTGAACGAAGCAGCCCTGTTTGCTGCCCGCCGTAACCAGCGCCTGGTCTCAATGGAAGAATTTGAGCTTGCCAAAGACAAGATCATGATGGGCGCCGAGCGCAAATCCATGGTCATGAGTGAGAAAGAAAAGCAGAACACCGCTTATCACGAGTCCGGGCATGCGATTGTCGGGCGGCTGATGCCGGAGCATGATCCTGTCTACAAAGTCAGTATCATCCCTCGCGGGCGTGCACTGGGTGTCACCATGTTCCTCCCTGAGGAAGATCGTTACAGTCACAGCAAGCGGTTTCTGATCAGCTCGATTTGCAGCCTGTTCGGTGGTCGTATTGCCGAAGAGTTGACGCTTGGCTTTGACGGCGTGACCACCGGTGCGTCCAACGACATTGAGCGGGCAACCAGCCTCGCACGTAACATGGTGACCAAGTGGGGTCTGTCGGAAAAGCTCGGACCTTTGCAGTACGACAACGATGACCAGGGCGGCTACCCTGGCATGCCGTCAGCGCCGTCCCACTCACCGGGAACCGCGCAGCGGATCGATGAAGAAGTTCGGGAGATCATCGATACCTGCTATGAGAAGGCCAAGCAGATCCTGGTTGATAACCGCGAAAAGCTCGACATAATGGCCGAAGCGCTGATGAAGTACGAGACCATTGATCGTCATATGATTGATGACATCATGGAAGGCCGTGCTCCACGTCCGCCGAAAGGTTGGGGTGACAATGGTCCGACGGGTGGTGTTGCGCCCGGGGAACCTGAGCAGGAAGCAGCCCCTAAGGCTTCTGACGATGGTCATCGGCCTGATATCGGACGCCCTGCCGGTGAACACTGACGCCGTTCGCTCAAAGCGTTCGCCGGACTGATGGCTCCGGTTGAATAGTCGACTAATAGTGCGCCGTCCCTGCGGGGACGGCGTTTCTTTTTGTGTATAACAGGAAAGACGATGCTCATGGACTTTGCCGGTAGAACTCTTGATATGGCGAATTGCCACGTTATGGGTGTGCTGAACGTGACACCGGATTCTTTCTCTGACGGCGGCAGGTTCAACCAGGTTGGTTCGGCTCTGGCCCGCGCTCGAGAAATGGTCGCGGATGGTGCGGTGTTTATTGATGTGGGGGGTGAGTCTACCCGCCCGGGCGCAACGCCGGTGCCTTTGCAAGAGGAGCTGGACCGGGTGTGTCCGATTGTCGAGGCGATTGCCCGGGAGCTGGATGTCATTGTTTCAGTGGATACCAGTGCGCCAGAGGTGATGCGGGAAACCACCGCGCTGGGCGCAGGCCTGATCAATGATGTTCGTGCGCTTCAGCGGCCGGGCGCGCCAGAGGAGATCGCCAAAGCCGTCGTGCCGGTCTGTATTATGCACATTCAGGGCGAGCCGGATCACATGCAGGATAATCCTTTGTACCGCAACCTGTTAAAGGATGTGTCCTCTTTCCTGAGTGACCGAATGAGGGCGGTGGAGGCCGCGGGTGTGGCGCCAGAGCGAATCATCCTCGACCCCGGCTTCGGATTCGGTAAAACAGTCGAGCATAATTTTCAGTTGTTATCCGCCCTGGAGCAGCTCCGGCAATTGGGGCACCCGCTACTGGTTGGCATGTCGAGAAAGAGCATGCTGGGTCACGTGACCGGTCGGGATGTCGGCGAACGCTTGTCCGCGAGCGTCGCAGCCGCGACAATAGCAGCCATGAAGGGCGCGTCGATTATTCGGGCCCATGACGTCAGGGAAACGGTTGATGCCGTCAAGGTTGTGACGGCAATGCAGGAGGCCGGTTTATGAGTGAAAAGAAATATTTTGGCACCGATGGCATCCGCGGGCGGGTCGGGCACTATCCTATTACCCCGGAATTTATGCTGCGGTTGGGCTGGGCGGCCGGTCAGGCGTTCAAGCGGGACGGTCAGCGCAACAGCGTGCTGATCGGTAAAGATACCCGCCTTTCCGGTTACATGTTCGAGTCTGCACTGGAATCCGGTCTTTCTGCGGCCGGTGTGGACGTCAAGCTGCTTGGCCCAATGCCGACACCCGCTATCGCCTACCTGACCCGTACATTCCGTGCGTCCGCGGGCATCGTTATCAGTGCGTCCCACAATCCCCATCATGACAATGGCATCAAGTTTTTCTCGCCAGACGGCACCAAGCTTGATGACGCTCTCGAGCTTGAGATCGAGCGCTGGTTGGACAGCCCGCTAGAGGTGTGCGGTGCCAAAGAGCTGGGCAAAGCCTCGAGGGTAGACGACGCCCCGGGCCGGTATGTGGAGTTCTGCAAAAGCACAGTGCCCAACTCCTTTTCTCTGGAAGGCCAGCACCTGGTGCTCGATTGCGCTCACGGCGCCACCTATCACGTAGCGCCCAAGGTGTTCCGGGAGCTCGGCGCCAGGATTTCACTGGTCGGCTCTGATCCCGATGGTCTGAACATCAACCTGAATGTCGGCTCCACTCATCTGGACACTCTGAAAAAAGCGGTTGTCGAGAAAGGCGCCGACCTGGGCATCGCTTTTGATGGCGACGGCGACCGTGTGCTTATGGTGGATCGCGACGGGTCAGAGGTGGACGGCGACGAGCTGTTGTTCATTATTGCCTCACAGCGCCATGCCAGCGGAACATTGAACGGCGGTGTGGTCGGAACGCTGATGACCAATCTTGGTGTCGAGCTGGCGCTGCGGGAACAGGGTATCGAGTTTGAACGCGCCCGGGTGGGGGACCGGTACGTCATGGAAATGCTGGCTCAGCGAAACTGGTTGGTCGGCGGTGAAGGCTCCGGCCATCTGGTTATCCGTGACTGCACCAGCACCGGCGATGGTATTGTGTCTGCGCTTCAGGTTTTGCTGGCGCTGGAGCGAGCGGGTAAGTCACTTTCCGAGTTTCGCCGCAGCATGAGCAAGCTGCCCCAGAAAATGATTAATGTGCGGGTAGAAGCGCGTTTCGATCCCATGCAGCGGAGCGACATTCAGGCCGCAATGCGCAAAGCTGAAGAGCGGCTTGGCAGCAATGGCCGCATTCTTTTGCGGGCGTCCGGAACTGAGCCTTTGATCCGGGTTATGGCCGAGGGGCAGGACGAGTCGGAAATTGCGCGGGTGGCTGAAGAGCTCGCAGTTGTTGTGGAGAATTCCAAAGCCTGAGGGGATCGTTTAGCAAGGGTCCCTTGGTTGTCTGCGTCAGGTGTCTGCTGTATAGTTCGCCCTCTTTTGGAACTGCCCTCTCACTGGGCCAGTACAGAGGTCGGTATGCGCCGGAACATCGTTGCTGGAAACTGGAAAATGAATGGATCTCAGGCGCTGGTTCAGCAACTGATGTCTCCAATCAAGTCCGAGCTGGCCTCCTTGGATAGCAGCGTTGACGTCGTGATTATTCCACCTGCGCTCTATGTTGCCGAGGTAGTCCGTGAGTCAGGCTCGGGCCTCGAAGCCGGGGTTCAGAACGTGGCTTGCTGGGATTCCGGTGCCTACACCGGTGAGATTTCCGCCGAAATGGCAAAAGACGCTGGCTGTCATTACGTATTGGTTGGCCATTCGGAGCGCCGGCAGTTGTTTGGCGAGACTGATGAGCAGGTTGCAGCAAAAGTCGGCCTGGCAATCAAGGCCGGTTTAATAGCCATTGTCTGTGTTGGCGAAACGCTTGAGCAAAGAGAGGCCGGGGCCGCAGAGCATGTGGTTTCCGGTCAGATCCAGGCAGGTCTCAAAGACGTGTTAGCTGCTCAGTGGCATAGCGTTGTTATCGCCTATGAGCCGGTCTGGGCGATTGGAACCGGAAAAACGGCGACGGCGGAAGACGCCCAGGCGATGCATGCCGCCATTCGTCGTGAGTTAAAGAAGCTGGGCGCGCCAGCCGATGAGCTATCGCTACTTTACGGCGGCAGCGTAAAAGCGGATAATGCGTCCGCGCTGTTTGCACAGCCGGATATAGACGGTGGTCTGATCGGCGGTGCGTCTTTGAAAGCCGATGAATTTGTGAGTATTTGCCGCGCAGTGCCGGGCAAGTGCTGAAGCCTTGAAGAATTTTAGAATATTCGAGAGTCGTTATGGATTGGGTTGAAACACTGATTGTCGTAGTACACGTGGTGATTGCCGTAGTGCTGGTGGGTCTTATTCTGATCCAGCAGGGCAAGGGCGCCGATGCTGGTGCGGCTTTTGGTGGTGGCGGAAGCGGTGCCTCACAGACCGTGTTTGGCAGTCAGGGCAGCGGTAATTTCTTGACCCGCGCCACAACGTTTCTGGCGATAGTGTTCTTTGTGACCAGCTTTTCGCTGGCGTTCTTTGCCAAGCAGCGCGCTGAGGTGGCTGGTCAAGCCGGTATTCCTCAGGTTGTAGATCAGCCTTCAGTTCAGGAGTCTGCTCCGGCCGATTCTGCATCGTCTAACGAAAGTGATTCTGAGGGCGGGGACGGTAATGCGCTCCCCGACCTTGAGTAAGGTTGTCGCCCGGGTGGTGGAACTGGTAGACACGCTATCTTGAGGGGGTAGTGGCGAAAGCTGTGCCGGTTCGAGTCCGGCCCCGGGCACCATTATTGATAAGAAATCGGCTTGGATTTTCCAAGCCGTTTTTCTTTGGTCAGTCCTTGACCAGTAAGGCCGTCGTCTCTATACTCCGGCGGTTATTGGAGTGGGTCAGGTTTTATTGTTCCTGAGCTGCTTCTGACAGGCCAGGTGTCTGTCAGCAGAAGACTTTATTAGGGTTTGTCTTCTGCGAGTTCTTGCAACAAAAGGCCCCGATTTTAAGGGGCTTTTTGATTAAGGGGCCTGGCGCATCAGGTCCTGGTGCATAAAAAGGGCTGATAAAACAGCCCTTTTTTTGTTTTTGAGTTTTAAAAAAGTTCCGAAAATTACGCAGCGGAGACGTCAAAGCCTTGTCAGCAAAGTTAAAACAGTTGGAAGAAATGCTCAGGCCGGTTGTGGAAGGCCTCGGATATGAATTCTGGGGCATTGAATTTCGCGCCCAGGGACACCACTCGTTACTGAGACTGTTCATTGATCATGCTGAAAATGGCATCGGTATCGAAGACTGTGAGTCGGTCAGTCGCCAGGCGAGTGGTGTTATGGACGTAGAAGACCCGATCCAGACGGAATACACCCTCGAGGTGTCTTCGCCGGGTATGGACCGCCCGCTGTTTCGTCTTGAACAATTCGAGGCCTTTATAGGGCATCAGGTTCAGTTAAAGTTGCGCATGGCCTTTGAGGGGCGGCGGAAGTTTCAGGGACTGATCAAAGGCGTTGAATGGGACGAAGTGGTTGTGCTGGTGGACGATCACGAATATCTGCTGCCGTTCGACAGTATTGAGAAAGCGAATATCGTTCCCGTTTACGAGTAGGGGCAGCGACGCGATTTGATTAAGTCAGAAGACGCAATGTTTAAATTAAAGGCAGGGCAATCCAATGAGTAAAGAGATTTTGCTGGTGGTTGAATCCGTCTCGAACGAAAAAGGAGTCGAGAAGGACGTCATCTTTGAAGCCATCGAGCTGGCGCTGGCCACCGCTGCCAAAAAACGCTATGACGACGAGGAAGCCGATATTCGCGTCTCCATTGACCGTCGCACCGGCGAGTACGACACCTTTCGCCGCTGGCTGGTCGTTGATAATGATGCGGTTCCGGCCCTGGGTACAGAGCTGACGTTTCAGGAAGCGGAAGAAATTGACACCAATCTGAAGCCGGGCGATACGCACGAAGAGCAGGTCGAGTCCGTGGCGTTTGGCCGGATTGGCGCTCAGGCTGCAAAGCAGATTATTTTCCAGAAGGTTCGCGAAGCCGAACGGATGAAAATTGTCGACAGCTATCGCGATCGGGTGGGCGAACTGGTTTCCGGTACCGTAAAGAAAGTGACCCGGGACAACGTCATCGTAGATCTGGGTGCCAATGCTGAAGCTCTGCTGCCACGGGAACATCTGATTGCCCGTGAGACATTCCGGATGGGAGACCGGGTACGGTCGTTGTTGCAGGAAATTCGCACGGATCACCGCGGTCCCCAATTGATCCTTAGCCGCACCGATCCGCAGATGCTGATCGAATTGTTCCGTATCGAAGTGCCGGAAATCGCCGAGGAACTCATCGAGATTCGTGGCGCTGCCCGAGACCCTGGCTCGCGCGCGAAGATTGCGGTTAAAACCAACGATCGCCGCATCGATCCAGTCGGTGCATGCGTCGGTATGCGCGGCTCCCGCGTTCAGGCAGTGTCCAACGAGCTGAATGGTGAACGGGTAGACATCGTCCTGTGGGACGACAACCCGGCACAGCTGGTGATTAACGCCATGGCACCCGCGGAAGTGGCCTCGATCGTGATGGACGAAGACGGCCATACGATGGAAGTTGCTGTCGCCGAGGACAATCTTGCACAGGCCATTGGCCGTAATGGCCAGAACGTTCGCCTTGCAACCGAGTTGACTGGCTGGACATTGAACGTAATGACCGAAGAGGAAGCGGGAGAGCGCCAGGAGAAGGAATACAGTTCTCTGCTGGAGCACTTTACCGGCAACCTGGACGTAGACGAGGAATTTGCGGGCGTTCTGATTGATGAAGGTTTTACCTCTATTGAAGAGGTCGCTTATATCCCAATGGAGGAAATGCTTGCCATTGAAGGGTTTGATGAAGAAACCGTGACCGAACTGCGCCGTCGCGCCAAGGACGCCTTGTTGAATCAGGCCCTGGCCAGCGAAGAAGCGCTTGATGGTGCCGAGCCCGCAGAAGACCTGCTGTCAATGGACGGCATGGAGCGTGGCCTGGCATTCAAGCTTGCCGGCATGGGAATTCGTACCATGGAGGATCTTGCCGATCAGTCGGTGGATGACCTTATGGGTATTGAAGGAATGGAAGAAGAACGCGCCGGACAATTGATTATGACGGCGCGCGCACCCTGGTTTGAAGACCAGGCTTAATCGGGAGGAGGACCAGTATGGCTGATGTAACGGTAAAACAACTGGCCGCAGATATAGACGCTCCCGTGGATCGTTTGCTGCGACAGATCGTGGAGGCTGGCTTGAAAGCCCGCTCCGAAGCAGACTCTGTCACAAGTGATGAAAAGCAACAGTTGCTTACTTATCTGAGAAAGAACCACGGAGAGAGTGAGGCTGAGCCGCAAAAAATCACTCTCAAGCGTAAAACGACCACCACGCTGAAGGCGGGTCGGGCGAAGACTGTCAATGTTGAAGTTCGCAAACGTCGCACCTATGTGAAGCGCGCTGAAGTCGAGCCGGAAGCAACCAAGCCTGAGGAGGCGCCAGTGGCGCCGGAGCAAGAGGCAAGCGTTGCGGCTGAAGCGGCACCTCAGGATGAGGCTGTGAAGCACGAAACAGCCGCGCCGGACGCACCGGTTGCCGAGCAAACGCCCACAGAGGCCGAAAAGCCGGAAGAAAAGCCTGCCAAGAAAGCAGCCGAGCCAGAGCCTGATATTCCGGCTCCAGAGGATATGCCAATTCCGCCGCCGGAAGACGGCGAAGGCAAAGACCGCAAGGCGAAGAAGAAAAAAGAGAAAGAAAAAGCTCGTGGCCGCGACGATGAGCCGGAAGAAGGCAAGCCGAAGAAGAAGTCGGCAGGTCATCGTGGGCCGCGTAACCGCCCGGTGGAAGAGCCTCTCGTGATTAACGAGGAAGAGGAAGATACCACCCTGCGCAAGCCGCTTCGCGCCAAAAAGAAACCCAAAGAAAAGCGTCATGCTTTTGAGAGGCCGACCAAACCAATGGTACGAGAAGTCGATATTCCCGAAACCATCACCGTAGGTGATCTTGCCCAGCGGATGGCGGTCAAGTCATCGGACGTCATCAAGAAATTGATGGGCATGGGAGTGATGGCGACGATCAATCAGGCCCTCGACCAGGAAACCGCTGTTCTGGTAACGGAAGAGCTTGGCCACAAGCCAAACACGGTCAGCGATGACGCCTTCGAAGAAGAAGTCCTGAGCGAGTTTGTATTTGAGGGCAAGGAAAAAGCCAAGCGCGCGCCGGTTGTGAGTGTGATGGGTCACGTTGACCACGGTAAAACATCATTGCTCGATTATATCCGTCGTACCAAGGTTGCTTCCGGCGAGTCCGGTGGCATTACCCAGCATATTGGCGCCTACCACGTCGAAACCGATCACGGCATGGTGTCTTTCTTGGATACTCCGGGTCACGCGGCGTTCACCGCCATGCGTGCCCGTGGTGCCCAGTGTACGGATATTGTCATTCTGGTTGTGGCCGCCGACGACGGCGTTATGCCGCAAACCAAGGAAGCGGTCGAGCACGCCCGTTCAGCCGGCGTTCCGATTGTCGTAGCAATCAACAAAATGGACAAAGAAGGCGCCGACCCTGAGAAAATCAAGGGCGAGCTGGCCGGTCTGGAAGTTATTCCGGAAGAGTACGGCGGCGACGTTCAGTTTATTCCCGTCTCCGCGCATACCGGTGAAGGCATCGACGCGCTGATTGAGGCTTTGCTGCTGCAAGCGGAGATTCTTGAGCTGGAAGCCTCTCCGGACGCTCCTGCGAAAGGCGTGGTTGTAGAATCGAGCCTTGAGCGTGGCCGCGGCTCAGTCGCGACTGTGCTGGTTCAGAACGGTACCCTGCGCCAGGGCGAAATGGTTGTTGCTGGTGGCTTCTTCGGTAAAATTCGCGCCATGACCGACGAGGCTGGCAAGCAGGTCAAAGAAGCCGGGCCTTCCATTCCGGTAGAGATTCTTGGCCTGAACGGCACGCCGAATGCCGGCGACGAGTTCTTCGCTGTGGCCGACGAGAAGAAAGCCAAAGAGCTGGCGGAATTCCGTCAGGTTCGTGAGCGTGAACAGCGTCTGCATCGTCAGCAGGCTGCCAAGCTTGAGAACCTGTTCGAGAATATGGGCAAGGATGAGGTCAAGACCCTTAACGTCGTCCTCAAGACCGACGTGCGCGGTTCGCTGGAAGCTATTACCAAGTCGCTCAGGGATCTGGGCAATGAGGAAGTGCAGGTGAAGATTGTCTCTTCCGGTGTTGGTGGTATCGCCGAGACCGACATCAGCCTGGCGATGGCAACCAACGCGGTTATCTTCGGTTTCAACGTGCGTGCGGATACAGCGTCCAAGCGTTTGGTGGAACAGGAAGGTCTGGATCTGCGCTACTACAGCATCATCTATAACCTGCTTGATGACGTGAAAGCGGCATTGACCGGCATGCTGGCTCCCGAATTCCGCGAAGACATCGTGGGTATCGCGGATGTCCGTGACGTGTTCCGTTCACCCAAGTTCGGCCAGGTGGCTGGCTGCATGGTGATTGAAGGCAACGTTTACCGGAACAAGCCAATCCGTGTTCTGCGTGACAACGTGGTGATCTTTGAGGGCGAGCTGGAATCCCTGCGTCGCTTCAAGGATGACGTGCCTGAAGTCCGCAACGGTACGGAGTGCGGTATCGGCGTGAAAGGCTACGACGTGAAGGTCGGTGACCAGATCGAGGTATTTGACCGCGTTCGGGTTGAGCGTAAGCTCGAATCCACTGGGGCTTAATGCACCTGATGTTAGCCTAATGCACCTGATGTTAAGGGAGGCCTAATGCCAAAAGAGTTCAGCCGAATTGATCGCATTGGCGATCAGATGCAACGCGAGCTGGCCCAGCTCATCCAGCGGGAGGTCAAAGACCCGCGGGTGGGCATGGTGACGGTCAACGCCGTCAAGGTAAGCCGTGATCTGGGTTACGCGGACGTTTATGTGTCGTTGCTGACCACGGAAGAATTGACCGAAGACTCACCTCAGGTGAAGGATTCTCTGTCGGTTCTCAATAAAGCCGCCGGTTTCCTCAAGGGCCAGATAGGTCGTGGAATGAAACTGCGGGTAACGCCCCAGCTGCGCTTCCACTTTGATGCGTTGCTGAATCACAGCCGGCATATGGACAATCTGATCAAGGAAGCGGTGGGTGATAAGCCTGCTGTTTCCGGTGATCTTGATGGTTCTGCCGATCCGGAGCAGTCGGAGAAAGGCGCTTGAGTCGACGGCGCAAGGGACGTGACGTTAACGGCATCCTGGTGATCGATAAGCCCATGGATATTACTTCCAATGGGATCCTTCAGCAGGTCAAAAGACTCTTTGGTGCTGCCAAGGCAGGCCATACCGGTGCCCTTGATCCGTTGGCGACTGGTGTTCTTCCGCTGTGTTTTGGCGAAGCCACCAAGTTCTCCCAGATGATGCTGGACAGCGACAAGGCTTATATCGCGACGGCCAAACTGGGTGTGCGTACAGAAACCGGCGACAGTGAAGGTCAGGTTGTGGCTGAGAAGCCCGTTCCGGCCGATCTGACACGAGAAAGGCTTGAGCCCATCCTGGAACGCTTTCGCGGCCATATCCAGCAAGTTCCCTCTATGTATTCGGCGCTTAAGCACAAGGGCCGTCCACTCTACGAATACGCCCGCGAGGGTATCGAGATAGATCGTCCTGCCCGACCCGTGAATATCTACGAGTTGACGCTGATTGAGCTTCGAGACGATGAGATGGATATCGCAGTCAGTTGCACCAAGGGGACGTATATACGGTCGCTGGTTGAGGATATTGGCGAGGTCATTGGGTGTGGCGCGCACGTAATAGCGCTTCGGCGGACCATGGCGTCGGGCTTTACCCTGGCAGACGCCTGCCAGGTTTCGACGCTAGAACATATGCGTGAGCAGGACGAGAGTCTCGACGGCCTGCTGGTGGCCCCGGACGCGGCTTTATCGATGTTTCCGGAGCAGCACCTGGAAGGCCAGTCACTGGTATCGATATTGAACGGACAACCCGTTAGAATATCCGGTCAGTCAGAGGAGGGTTTTATTCGCCTTTACGGCAATAATGGCTTCGTCGGACTGGCAGAAAAATTCCCGGAAGGCGAGGACACCAAACTGGTGCCGCGCCGTCTGGTGAAGAGCGGCTGACAGCACTTTCCGAGTGTTGTGGCTGATTAGCCGAGCTGTAGAGATGCGCGGTTCGGCTGGACTTTATGAGCATCGCGATAATGAGGTGAGTTATGGCACTTTCTGCCATTGAGAAAGCAGAGATCGTAAAAGACTATCAGCAAGGTGACGGCGATACAGGTTCCCCTGAAGTTCAGGTAGCCCTGTTGAGCCACAACATCAACAAGCTGCAGGATCACTTCAAGGCCAACAAGCAGGATCACCATTCCCGCCGCGGCCTGATCCGTATGGTAAACCAGCGTCGTAAGCTGCTGGACTACCTAAAGCGCAAGAGCGCCGACCGTTACCTGGAATTGATCCAGCGTCTTGGCCTGCGTCGTTGATCTGATCAGTCTGATTAACTGGTGGGGTGTTAAAAGCCCCGCCAGTTGTGTTCCTCTTCTGCACGGTGTCTGCTGTTGAATTTTGAAGTGACTGACCGTCAAGACTGAAGGCCGAAACTGATAGCAGGTTGTTGAAAAGCCCGGTTGGCAAGTCGTTTGCCGCAGCGCGGGGTTTTGCAACAGCCTGTTAGCTTTCAGACAGGTTGCTCTCTGATTCATCCGGCAAACAGGCAGAAAACAGACAGACCGCATGGGCGGCTGCTCTGGGTCAATTGAACAGATAAAATCGAGATTAAATCAGGAGCAATTGTGGATCTGAAACCCGTAAAAAAATCATTTGAGCTTGGCGGCAAGACCGTCACCATCGAAACCGGTCGTATTGCGCGTCAGGCAACTGGTTCAGTGCTGGTCACCGTTGACGACATTTCGGTACTGGGTACCGTTGTTGCGGCCAAAGAAGCCAAACCCGGCCAGCCGTTTTTCCCGCTGACCGTAAACTACTTCGAGAAAACCTACGCTGTAGGCAAAATTCCCGGTGGCTTCTTCAAGCGTGAAGGCCGTCCGTCCGAGAAAGAAACCCTGACTTCGCGCCTGATCGATCGGCCGATCCGTCCGTTGTTCCCGAAAGGATTCATGAACGAGACTCAGGTCATCACCACGGTCATGTCCTCCAGCAAGAACCAGGACCCGGATATCGCCGGGCTGTTGGCGGCCTCCGCGGCTCTGTCGATTTCCGGTATCCCGTTTGACGGCCCGATTGGTGCGTCCCGGGTGGCCTACACCAACGAGCGTGGCTATTTCCTGAACCCGACGTTCGAAGAGCTGGAAACCTCCCTGCTGGACATGGTGGTCGCCGGTACTGACGATGCGGTGCTGATGGTTGAATCCGAAGCCAAGGGCCTGACCGAAGACCAGATGCTGGGCGCCGTGCTGTTCGGCCATGAAGAAATGCAGACAGCGATCACGGCCATCAAGGAGCTGGCGGCCGAAGTCGGCAAGCCTCGCTGGGAGTGGCAGCCGGAAGCAGAGAACACCGAGCTGCTGAACGCGGTGAACACCGAAGCCGCCGCGGCCATCGAAGAAGCCTACAGCATCCGTGACAAGATGGAGCGTTATGCCCGTCTGGGCGAAGTCAAGCGCGCGCTGGTGGAAAAACTGGCCGGCGACGAGGAAGGCCAGCCTTCTGCGGATGAGGTCAAAAAGTATTTTGCCAAGGTCGAGAAGACCATCGTTCGCCAGCAGGTGATTGACGGCAAGCCCCGCATTGACGGTCGCGACAACAAAACTGTTCGCCCGATCGAAGTGGAAGTCGGCATACTGCCCAGCACTCACGGTTCGGCCCTGTTCACCCGCGGTGAAACTCAGGCCATCGTAACCACGACGCTGGGCACTGCTCGTGACATGCAGATTATCGATGCTCTGGAAGGCGAGCGTAAAGATCCGTTCCTGTTCCACTACAACTTCCCTCCGTATTCGGTTGGCGAAGCCGGTCGTGTCGGTACGCCGGGTCGTCGTGAAGTTGGTCATGGTCGTCTGGCGAAGCGCGGTGTGGCCGCGGTTATGCCGACCATGGAAGAATTCCCGTACACCATTCGCGCGGTATCCGAGATCACCGAATCCAATGGCTCCAGCTCCATGGCGTCGGTTTGTGGTTCCAGTCTGGCGCTGATGGATGCCGGTGTGCCGATCAAGGCACCGGTGGCCGGTATTGCCATGGGTCTGGTCAAGGAAGGCGACAAGTTCGCGGTTCTGACCGACATTCTGGGTGACGAAGACCACCTCGGCGATATGGATTTCAAGGTAGCTGGTACGTCTGAAGGTATCACTGCGCTGCAGATGGATATCAAGATTCAGGGCATTACCGACGAGATCATGGAAATTGCTCTGGACCAGGCTAACGCAGCACGCCTGCACATCCTGGGTGAAATGGCGAAAGTCATTTCAGCGCCGCGCAAAGAGCTTTCAAGCCGTGCGCCGAGCATTACCACCATCAAGATCAACCCGGAGAAAATCCGTGACGTCATCGGTAAGGGCGGTTCTGTTATCCGTTCGATCTGTGACGAGACCGGCGCTTCCATTGATCTGGATGACGACGGCAATGTGAAGATCTACGCGGACAACCAGGATGCGGCCAACGCGGCGATGAAGCGGGTGATGGAAATCACTGCGGAGATCGAGGTTGGCGTTATCTACAAAGGCCGCGTTGAGCGCATCGTGGACTTTGGTGCTTTCGTTAACATCCTGCCTGGCAAAGATGGTCTGGTGCACATTTCCCAGATCTCTGATCAGCGGGTCGAGAACGTGACTGACGTGTTGAGCGAAGGTCAGGAAGTTCTGGTGAAGGTTCTGGACGTTGATAACCGTGGGCGCGTGAAGCTGTCCATGAAGGAAGTAAAGGAAGGCGAGCAGCCAACCGATCTTTCTGCACTGTAGGTCTAAGTAGGTCGGATTAGCCAAAGGCGTAATCCGACAAACAAAAAACCCGCCATGCTCTAGAGCCTGGCGGGCTTTTTCGTTCCTAATTGCCCTGTGAATCCATAAATCCCAAAACCGCCGCCTGATATGCCGGCACCACAAACGTCGCTGCATGGGGCGTGTCTGTCCTCAGAAACTCTTTCGGCTCCCTCGCCGCCTCAAACAGTCGCTCACCGTTAGCCAGCGGGATAATGCCGTCCCGTTCACTGTGAATCACCATTACGGGGACCGGGCTGATGTCGGCAACGAGCTCGTAGCCCTCGTATTCATCGGTAATGGTCCAGCTCAGGGGGACCTGGAATGGCCAGGTGAGCCAGAAGTCGCCGAGTTTTTCCCGGGTTATGGCGCGGAAACCGGCGAAAGTGCCGTCCAGGATGACGCCATCCAGCGGTGGTTGCTCGTTGCGTTTTACCCATTCGCTGGCAAGCGCTGTCCCCAACGCGCCGCCCAGGCTCTGGCCGAGAAGGAACAGCGGCTTGCCTTCTATCTCCTGTTTTTCCGCCAACCACCGAAGGCCGGTCTCTGCGTCGTGCAGGGCGCCTTCTATGTCGGGTGCGCCGGTTGAGCGCCCGTATCCACGGTAATCAATCAGGAAAACGTTGTAGCGCCTCTCAGGAAGCCAGGCGACGTTCATTATGTGGCTGCTGATGTTCTGGGCGTTACCGTGGAGAAAGTACACGGTGCCTTTCGGTTCTGATTGCGCGGGCAGCCACCAGCCGTGGAGGGTTTCACCGTCCGGGGTGTCCAGAGACACGTCTTCGTATTCAAGGTTCAGCCGGTCCGGGGTGATGTAGGTTACCTGGTCCGGGTAAAAGAACAGGCTGCTACACCCGGCGAGCATGAGCAACGCAAGGGCCGCTGTGATGCCGGCGGAGAGTCTTAAAAGTACGCGTGGAGTCCAATTTGCCATTCGCTGCGGTACCTGTCGTAGTGGTCTTCACGGCTGAATTTACCGAACAGGCTGAAGTCTCTTCCGAGGTGCCAGTTGGCTTCGAGGTAGGCCTGGTCCTGGCGGTGTTGGCTGCTGACAATCCAGGCTTTGGTTTTGATGCCCCCTAAAAGGCTGAATCGGCTGTTCTGGTGAAGGATGCCGAGGTCAGCGCCGGGAGCCGCATCATAGCCACGGCGCAGGTCGTCATCGATTTCCAGGTCGGCGGTGGCTATAGCGAAAGCCTGTGTGCCACTGCCCAGTTGCCAACTCCCGCCGGCCCCGCCTTCCAGGTAGGGAGTGAATACGCGATTGGTTGCGGTATCCGTACGGCGACCACCGAAGCCCACCTGCCAGGACAGAGGCGAGAAGAATTGATTACGCGGCGAAAGCGATCGGATTTCCACGCCGGTAAGCTGTTCGATCTGCAGTTCATCGTTGTCGGTATAAAGGCGAGCGTCCAGACGCAGAAACTGGAGTTGGGCGCCACTGCGGTAGCCGGCGGGCGGATCCAGCACATCATGGTAGGCCGGGCGAAGCGTCAGTTCGGTGAAGTTACGGTCGCCAAGTCGGCCACCGCTGAGGCTGGCGCGAAAAGTATCATGCCCCTGGTCGTCACGGATGGCAGGTTCTGGTGGGCCGTCCGACGCGTCTACGCCACGAATTCGGCTGCGCTCCCGTAGCAGATTGTGTGACAGCGGCGCGGCGTGTTCACGGGGCCAGCCGTCGGCTTCGCTCTGGTAGCGAACATAATCGTAGGTGGTGTCCAGCACCCTGGCTCGTTCTTCGTCGGTTAATGCTTTGACTTCCTGCGCGTCCGCCGCTACGTAGCCGTTGGCAATGGCGGCGGCCAGGGTCCGGTGTTCAGAGGGCAGTGATTCGATCGCGTGGGTGACTTTGGTCGCGGAGGAAGGGCGGTAAGTCACCTCTTTTACCAGGTCCCTGTCAACGACCCAGCGTACGGTGTCCGAGGGAATGGCGTGAGTGCTTACTTCGGCCAGCAGGTCGGTGCCGGGGCGCGCGACGTCAATAAGAGCCAGCAGGCGATAGGCGCAATTCTCGTCGAAAAAGTAATAGTCAAAGTTGCGCTCGCGGATTTCCCAGGTATGAGCCAGCATCATGTCCACTTCTGCCTGGTTCAGGTTGAGCTGGTATTCCCAGAGATCGCGATGCTCAATGTCTGAATACAGGCGGATTTTTTCGTAATAGGGCTGAATCGACGTAATGCCCGGATAGCCGCCGAAAATACCTTTATAAGCAAACAGGATTTCGCTGTCGTGGGCCGCTGCATCGGCGGCATAGGATATCGTGTTGGCCAGAATCAGGTTGGTTTCTTCATCTTCCTTGGGTGGATCTAGCCGCAAAAAAGTGTGGCCAAACATGGACGATGGACTGTTCAGGTAAGACGCGGCAAACACCAGTGAGACGGTTTCGGTGTTCAGCTCCTCCGACCATTGTTCGAAGGCGGGGCAGTTTGCGGGCTGCAATGACATATCCAGCTGTTGTCTTAGCCAGCGATCTCTGGCCGGAAAGCGACAGCGGGCGTGGCCGTTTCCACCGCCGGGCCGACTGATGGCTTCCAGAGTGGCCTGAAGCTCTGCTCTGGGTGATGTTTTCCCCCCGGCACTCAGGAAAAAGTCCTCATCGTCTGCCTGCCCGGTGTATCCATCGCCAAAACGGTCAGGCTGATAATGCAGCAGTGTCAGCCAGGCGGGGTGTAAATGCAGATTGCCGGTATCGCTGGGCGATGTGGCCGACGCATTGAAAGCGGGTGCCAGCCAAACAAAGGCCAGCGCAAACTGAAGCAAAGTGCGCATGGATGGTCAGTCAGTTCCGGGTCGGGCAAAGATGATTGCAGTCGGTTGAAATCGGTGCGCCGTCCCTGGCGCGAGTGATTCCTTGACGGCCGATCAGGCTGCTACATACTTGCTCAGTGCCTGATCGCTTTCCAGCAGAGCTACGATGGCATCCACTGCTTCACCGGATGTGGTGTCGGACGAAGGGAAAATGGTTGCGAAGTTGTCCTGGAGGACTTTGCGGAAGGAATCCCGATCTGCTTCATCAACGCCCAGAAGCACGGCCAGCGTGTCCAGGTTTTCACCGTTTCCACGGGACATGTCGCGGGCCACTTTGTCGATATTGCTGTCCATGTACATGGCCATGGATTGCACAGACTGATTGGTCTGGCAGCCCAGTGTGCCGGTCGTCATGCCGAATGTCTGGTTGCCAAACGTTCCGTTAGTGGTTGCGGCCAGAACGTGCGGTGCAATACCGGACTGTCCTTTCCAGATCATGGCGCCAACGCCGCAACCCGGCTGGGCAAACGCGAGGGTAGAGGCACCCATGAGCAATGCACCTGCGATCAGTTTTTTCATTATCTACTCCTTGTATTTTTAGGCAGCACGTTAACGGCCCTGACTGATTCCCCGAAAAGGCAGGCAGACCGCTGATCTTTAGTATAGTTCATCTTACTGAAAGGCAAGCCCTGTGCGCGATGATTACACGGTATTCGGGTATAGCGCGGGCGAACCGACGGCTAACCCCCGAGATAGGCGTTTTGTACCTCCGGGTTTTTCAGCAGATTTTTCCCGGTGTCATGCAAGCGAATGCGCCCGGTGTCCAATACATACCCGCGGTCTGCCAGGTTCAGCGCCTGATGAGCGTTTTGCTCCACCAGAAATACGGTAATGCCTTCCTCGCGCAGTTGACCAATAATCTCGAAGATCTGTTTGATGACCAGTGGTGCAAGTCCCAACGAGGGCTCGTCCAGGATGATCATGCTCGGTTTGCTCATCAGTGCACGGCCAATGGCCAGCATCTGTTGCTCGCCGCCGGACATGGTGCCCGCGCGCTGATGCTCCCGTTCTTTCAGGCGTGGAAACAGCTCGTAGACGTGGTCCTGGCTTTTGCGGATTTCCGGTTTGGTGTTGAAGAACCCGCCCATGTGCAGGTTTTCTTCAACAGTCAGGCCGGCAAATACCCGGCGGCCTTCGGGGACGATAGAAATGCCTGATCGCATGATGTTGGAGGTTGGGTCCTGGGTGATATCCCGCCCCTGCAGGATGACCCGGCCCGATGAGGCCCGGGGGTTGCCACAGACCGTCATTAGCAGGGTGGTCTTTCCGGCGCCATTGGCACCGATCAGTGACACAATTTCGCCTTTGTTCACCTCAACGGATACGCCATGAAGCGCTTCTATTTTGCCGTAGTGGGTATGGACGTCTTCTAGTACAAGCATGGTAGTTCCTCAGGCCTCACCCAGGTAGGCTTTAATAACGTCGTCATTCTGACGAATTTCGTCCGGCGTCCCGCTGGCGAGCGGGCGTCCCTGGCTGATCACGTTGATCCGGTCGGAAATGCCCATAACCAGGCTCATATCGTGTTCAATCAGCACAACCGACACGTTGTAGTCTTCCTTGAGGCTGATAATCAGCTGGTTCAGATCCTTGGTTTCAGCGGGATTCAGGCCCGCCGCCGGTTCATCCAGCATCAGCAGCTTGGGCTCGGTGACCATACAACGGGCAATTTCCAGCCGGCGTTGCTGACCGTAAGCCAGGTTGCCTGCCTCGCGGTTGGCCATGTCCGTCAGGCCTACGCGGTCCAGCCAGTAGGCGGCCCGGTCCAGCGACTTCTGCTCTCTGTGCCGATAGTCTGGCGTTTTGAACAGCCCTGAGATCAGGTTGGTATTCAGGTGGCGATGCTGTGCAACCAGCAGGTTTTCAACCACCGTCATCTGACTGAACAGGCGTACATGCTGGAAGGTGCGAACCATGCCAAGCCGGGAAATTTTAAAATCAGGCTTGCCCTGAATCTCCCGGCCTTCAAACAGAATCTTCCCGCCCGTGGGCTTGTAGAAGCCGCTCATACAGTTAAAGACGGTGGTTTTGCCCGCCCCGTTGGGGCCGATGATGGCCAAAATTTCGTGTTCCTGTACGTTCAGCGACACCTGATCTACCGCCAGAAGCCCGCCAAAGCGCATCGACAGATCTTTTACTTCAAGCATTATCCGTCACTCCTGAGGTTTGAGTTCAATATGAATGCGTCGCATGGGCAGCAGGCCCTGGGGTCGCCACACCATCATCAACACCATGGCGGCACCAAAAATCAGCATTCGGTATTCGGAGAACTCCCGGGCAAGCTCCGGCAGGATAGTCACGGCAATGGCCGCGAGGATAACGCCCATCTGGGAGCCCATGCCGCCCAGCACCACAATGGCCAGGATGATGGCGGACTCCAGGAAGACGAAGGATTCGGGGCTGATGAAGCCCTGCTTGGAAGCGAACACAGTCCCGGCAAAGCCGGCAAAAAAAGCACCGATTGTAAAGGCCGACAGTTTGATGGCGGTGCGGTTCAGGCCGAGCGAGCGGGAGGCAATTTCGTCTTCCCGCAATGCTTCCCAGGCACGGCCTACCGGCATGCGCATCAGGCGACGGATCACAATGGCGGTGATCACGGCCAGCACCAGGGCGATGAGGTACAGGAAGATCACCTTGTGTTCACCGGCATAGGCGATGCCAAAGGTTTCATGGAAGGAGGTGTTGCCTTCCTCTTTGACGCGTCGTCCGAACTCCATGCCGAACAGTGTTGGATCCGGTATGCCGCCAATGCCGTTAGGGCCCCCGGTCAGGTTGGTCATATTGTTCAGCAGAATACGGATGATTTCGCCGAAGCCGAGAGTGACAATTGCCAGATAGTCACCACGCAGTCGCAGCACCGGGAAACCCAGAACCAAACCGAACAGGGCCGCCATGAGTGCACCGATTGGCAGAGCCAGCCAGAAGGAAATGCCGAAATATTGGGACAGCAGCGCGAAGGAATAGGCACCAACCGCATAGAAGGCCACATAGCCCAGGTCCAGCAGGCCTGCGAGACCGACCACCACGTTCAGACCCAGGGCCAGCATGATGTAAATCAACACCAGTGTCGCCAGATCCACCGCGCCCCGTGACGCCATGAACGGCCAGAAAAGAGCGCCGACCAGCATCAGAGTCAGAAGCACAGATTCGAGCTTGAGGCGTTTTTTCTGTGCCATTGGGGGGCGGTTAGCCAGGGGATTCAGGGCGGGTAATTTACCAAGGACGCCAGTCATGTTGTCCCGGAACAGCTGGAACAGGAAGACCGCCAGGGCGGCAAAAAACACGCCGATAATCGTGGACGTTTCTGCGCCCTTGAGAACCATCGAGCTGCCTTCGCTGACCAGGTTGAAGCCCAAAATAGGGTAGGCAATAATCAGTGTTACGATCGCGCTGAAGAGCGCGTGCTTGATGTTGTTAGCAGCCATCAGATCTTCTCAACCTCCGGTTTACCAAGCAGGCCGGTGGGTTTGAACAGCAATATGAGTATCAACAGGCTGAATGAAATCACATCCTTGTATTCTCCGCTGAGGTAGCCCGATGTCATGCTCTCGGCAACCCCAAGAATCAGGCCACCCAACATGGCGCCCGGAATACTTCCGATTCCGCCCAGCACGGCGGCGGTGAATGCTTTCAGGCCGGCAATGAAGCCAAACAATGGGTCAATAGAGCCGTAGTACATACCCAGTAACAATCCGGCGACCGCTGCCAACGCGGCGCCAATAACAAAGGTCGCAGAGATGATCCGGTTGGTATCGATGCCAAGCAGGTTGGCCATACCCAGATCCTGGGATACCGCACGACAGGCCCGCCCAATTCTGGATCGTGAAATGAACAGTGACAGCGCGGTCATGCAAACCAGAGTCACCGCAAAGATCATGATCTGCATGTAGGAAATCGAAGTCTGGAAAGAGTCTGGATCGCCGAACCGGAATCCGCCCTCGATCAACGCTGGAAAGCCCTTGTTACTTGAGCCCTGAGCCAGATGAACATAGTTCTGCAGGAAAATCGACATGCCGATGGCGGAAATCAAGGGGATCAGTCTGTGCTTGCCGCGAACCGGCCGGTAAGCCGCGCGTTCAACGGCCCAGCCCATGGAGCTGGATACAATGATGGCGCAGACAAGAGCGACCACCAGGATCAGTGGAAGCCAGGCAACCCCCAGTGAGGCCAGGCCGGTAATAGCAATCAGCGCCGTATAGGCACCAATCATGTAGATTTCACCATGGGCAAAATTGATCATGCCGATGATGCCGTAAACCATCGTGTAACCGATGGCGATCAGAGCGTAGGTGCTCCCGATCGTCAGTCCGTTGATAAGTTGTTGAATAAAGTACAGGAGATCTTGCATGGGTGTCGGACTCCGATAGACTGCCTCCTCCCCTATAAACAGGCACCTCCCGGGTTGCGGGAGGTGCTGGATGCAGGCTCAACAGAGGCCAATAAAAACACCTTCTCCCGGATCGCGGTGAGAAGGTGCTCTCATAATTACCGTTTTTTAACGATTTGAGCCTAGTTTACCGGAGTTTTGCTGCCATCTGAATGCCATTCGTAAACAACAAACTCGAATGACTCCAAATCGCCGGCCTGATTGTACTCAACCGTGCCGATTGGCGTCTCGAATGTGCCGGCGCGCAGGGCTTCGGCAACATCGAACGGATCCATGGAGCCGGCCTCCTCAATGCCTTCTGCTACAAGCTGGACAGCCGTGTAAGAGGTAAGTACGAACGGGCCGGACGGGTCCTCGCCTTTTTCTTCAAAGGCCTGAACCAGTTCCTGGTTCGCTTCTTTCTGATCGAAGCTCGGTGGCAATGTGACCATCAGGCCTTCAGCTGCGTCACCGGCAATGGAGTTGATATCTTTATTGCCGACGCCTTCAGGCCCCATGAAGATCGCTTCCAGGCCAGCCTGGTCCGCCTGGCGCAGAATCAGGCCCAACTCCGGGTGGTAGCCGCCGTAGTAGACGTAATCGACGTCCGCCTGTCTGAGCTTGGTGACCAGCGACGAAAAGTCCTTGGCGCCAGCGGTGATGCCCTCAAACATAGCCACTTCGACGCCTGCTTCGGTCAGCGTGTCGCGAACCGATGTCGCAATACCTTCGCCATACTGTTGCTTGTCGTGAATGATCGCAACGCGCTCAGGGTTCTGGCTGGCGATGTAATTGGCAGCAACCGGGCCCTGCATGCTGTCCAGGCCGATGGTGCGGAAGATCAGCTCGTAGCCGCGCTCGGTGATTTCCGGGCTGGTGGAAGCCGGGGTGATCATCAGAATGCCTTCGTCTTCGTAGATGTCAGACGCTGGCTGAGTAGAGCTTGAACACAGGTGACCGATAACAAAGCGGACGCCTTCGTTCACCATGCTGTTGGCAACGGTTACTGCCTGTTTCGGATCACAGACGTCGTCGTATTCGACGGCCACAAGCTCTTCGCCCATGACGCCGCCATTGGCGTTGATTTGCTCAATGGCCATACGGGCGCCAGAGAATTGCATGTCGCCGTACTGGGCAACCGGGCCGGTCTGCGGTCCGGCGATGCCGACTTTGATCTCAGCGGCGGCTTGACCTGCGGCCATCAAGGCGGTGGTGGCGCCTATGGCGGTGACGATTGTTCTGATGGAATTAGTCATTGGTTATTTCCTGTGAGGTGTCAGGGATTCTTCTATTCTTAGGGGCTTAAACAAACACTACGACCGATTCCTTGTCAAGATTCGGGTTCATCTTCGTCGTCGTGAACCGAGGCATCATGCTTGAATGATATCCGATTTTCGTATTCAACCACCAGTTCTATGACGTGTTTTTCGGCCAGTGTGATCTTAAAGAAATGCTGGTTGCATTTGCTGGTGCAAAGACCTCTAATACTTAGAGGTATAAAGAATGGCGCTAAATCAGATTCTGGAGCGAATAATTGGACAATTACGAGGGTGTACTGGTGGCGCTTCGCCGTGTGATCCGGGCAACGGACCTGCATTCCAAACGGTTGAGCAAGCACGCCGGACTGACCGGGCCGCAGTTGTTGATTATGCGCAGTATCCGTGACTTGGGCGAGGTCACCATTGGCACCATTGCCGACAAGGTGAGCCTGAGTCAGGCCACGGTAACCACGATTCTGGACAGGTTAGAGCACCGCAAGCTGGTGTATCGGGTTCGCAGTACCCAGGACAAGCGCAAGGTTCATGCGCACCTGACGGAGGAGGGCGCGGATATTCTGGCCCGCGCGCCGCAGCCGTTGCAGGAGGATTTCATCAAGAAATTCCAGAGCCTGGCGGAGTGGGAGCAGACCATGATTCTGGCGTCTTTGCAGCGGGTTGCCAATATGATGGACGCCGACGACATTGATGCGTCGCCGGTCCTGGATGTGGGGCCGGTGTTGCGAGAGGACGGCTGGAAGGCTAAAGCCTAGCGTAGGGGCTGGTTTCAACCTACGAGGCAATATCAGTGCACCGAAGCCCCTCTTTTAGGCTTGTCGCCAAAGCACACCTGGAATACGTCGCTGTATTGTTTCGCAAAGTTCACCGTCAGGCCTTCTTTAAGATACTCCGGCAGTTCCTCGTAATCCCCCCGGTTGCCCTCCGGCAGGATCAGATTGCCGATTTTCTGGCGCCGGGCGGCGATGACTTTTTCGCGGATGCCGCCCACCGGAAATACCTGGCCTGTCAGGGTCAGTTCGCCGGTCATCGCAATGTTCTGCTGTGGCGCTTCACCCCGTGCGATGGAGAGCAGGGCCGTGGCCATGGTCACGCCGGCGCTGGGTCCGTCCTTGGGGGTGGCACCTTCGGGCACATGCAGGTGTACAAAGGATTTGTCGAAGAAAATCGGGTCACCTTTGTAGCGTTTAAGATTCGATGACACGTAGCTGTAAGCGATTTCTGCCGATTCTTTCATTACGTCGCCCAACTGCCCGGTCAATTTGAAACCGCGCTGGGTGCTGTGAACCCTCGACGCTTCGATGCTCAGCGTGGCACCGCCCATGGCGGTCCAGGCAAGCCCCGTCACGACACCTATGCCTTTAAGAGATTTTTCCTTGCGGAAAGCGGGTTGGCCCAGCAGATCGGTCAGGTCAGACACGCCCACTTTCACCGGCTCGTCGGGGTTTTCCAGCAAGCGCACGATGCCTTTGCGGATGACCTTGTGCAGCAGTTTCTCCAGACCCCGTACCCCGGCTTCACGGGCGTAGCCTTCGATGATCTGTTTGATGGCCGCGTCGGTGATGTTCATCTGTTTCTTCAGCAGTCCGGCCCGCTTCAGCAGCTTGGGGAGCAAATAATGCTTGGCGATGGCCACTTTTTCTTCAGCGATGTAGCCGGACAGGCGGATAACATCCATCCGGTCCAGCAGGGGCCGTGGAATGGTGTCCAGCTGGTTTGCGGTGCAGATGAACAATACTTTGGACAGGTCCATGCGCACGTCCAGGTAATGGTCCAGAAACTCCCGGTTCTGTTCCGGATCCAGAGTCTCCAAAAGTGCCGAGGCCGGGTCGCCCTGGAAGGACGCGCCGATCTTGTCGATTTCATCGAGCATGATCACCGGGTTCGATACTTTGGAATCTTTCAGGGCCTGCACAAATTTACCGGGCATAGCGCCGATGTAGGTGCGGCGATGGCCTTTGATTTCGGCTTCGTCGCGCATTCCGCCAACGCTGAAGCGATAGAACTCGCGGCCCAGCGCGTCGGCCACGGAATGCCCGATGGAGGTTTTGCCCACGCCCGGCGGGCCGACCAACAGCAGAATCGAGCCGCTGACTTCGCCCTTGAACGTGCCTTCGGCAAGGAATTCGATGATCCGGTCTTTCACGTCCTCCAGGCCATCGTGATCACGGTTCAAAATTTTCCGGGCGGCGGCTAGGTCGAAGTGGTCCTCTGAGGTCTGGCCCCAGGGCACCTGAGTCAGCCAGTCCAGGTAATTGCGGGTGACACCGTATTCAGGGGACCCTTGCTCCAGAACCTTCAGTTTTTCGAGTTCGTCGTCGAAGCGTTCCTTTACCTGTTCCGGCGGCTCCAGTTTTTCCATGCGGGCACTGAACTTTTCCGCATCCGCCGTTTTGTCATCCTTGGCCATGCCCAGCTCGCGCTGGATGACTTTGAGCTGTTCCTTGAGGAAAAACTCCCGCTGGTGCTTCTGCACCTTGTCGTTCACTTCCTCGCTGATCTCTGCCTGCAGGCGGGCGACCTCCTGCTCTTTGGCCATCAACAGAAGTACTTTCTCCATGCGACGCAACAGCGGCACCGTATTGAGTATCTCCTGCAGTTCATGGCCCTTGGCGCTGGTCATGGACGCGCCAAAGTCGGCCAGGGGTGAACTGTCTTCGGGGCCAAAGCGGGACAGGTACTGTTTGACCTCCTCGCCATACAGCGGGTTGGTTCTCAGCAATTCCTTGATGGAGCTGATGATCGCGAGGGTGTAGGCCTTCAACTCATCCCGGGCCTCTTCCGGCTCTTCCGGATACTCGACCTCTACCAGGTAGGGCGGTTTGCGGCTCAGCCAACGGGTTATGCGGAAGCGTTGCAGACCCTGGGCAATGAACTGCACCTTCCCGTTATCGGACTGCGCATGATGAATGCGAACCGCACAGCCCATAGTTTCGAGTTCTTCGCTGTCAGGAATGCCCTGTCCCGGATCGCTGTCTTCGGCAAAACAGATGCCCAGTACCCTGTGGTCGGTTTCGCTTACCTGCTTCAGGGTTTCCTGCCAGGGGTTCTGATTCACGACAATTGGCTGCACCTGAGCCGGGAAGAACGGACGGTTGGACACCGGCAACACATACATCCGCCGCGGCATTTGATGCTTCGGAAGCACAAGGCTCTTTCTCTTTTCGTCCTTGCCGATGTAATCGGTCAAGTCTTCATCCTGGTCGCTGAAGCCTTCAAACGAGTCTTTATAGCTGTCGTCGTTCATGCGTCTCGTGAATCCTCTGGGTTAGTGCGCTTGAGTGCTGAAGAATTTATACGCCCTATCTAGCGCCGACTCCGTGTTTTTCAAGTCGGGAGTGCACCTACGGCAAAGCCTTGAAATCCGCTCACCTGCCCCAAAATTCATGGGCAATTCCAAACCATTTATCTGTTTTCAGCATCAGGTGTTCCAATGACGAATTCCCCGCATATTTTTGAAGCCACCATGGAGAGTTTTCAGCAGGACGTCATGGAGGCGTCTTCACAGACCCCGGTTCTGATTGATGTGTGGGCCGAGTGGTGCGCGCCCTGTAAACAGCTAATGCCGCTTCTTGAAAAGCTGGCGAACGAGTATAAAGGTGCCTTTCGTCTGGCCAAGGTCAATGCTGACCAACAGGAGCAGCTGACCGCAAGCCTGGGCGTGCGCAGCTTGCCGACGGTGATTCTGGTGAAAGACGGACAGGCGCTTGACGGCTTTAACAGTGCGCTGCAGGAAAGCGAAATTCGCAAGATCCTGGAAAAGCACATTGAGATGCCGGAAGACGAGGAAGCGCCTTATGACAAGGCGCATCGGTTGTGGGAAGAGGGCGATATCGAAGCGGCCCTGGCGGTTCTGAGCGACATGAACCGAAATGACCCGGAAGATCTTAAAGTACTCATTGATCTGGCCCAGCTGAAGGCCGAACTGGGCGATCTGGAGACGGCGGAACAGGTACTGGACAGCCTGCCTGCGGAAGAAAAAATGCAGCAGCAGGCCAAACAGCTGGCAGCTCGCATCAAATTCCTGAAAGCGTCAGCGGAACTGCCGCCTGTCCTGGAGCTGGAAGATGCCCTGGACAAGGACCCGAAAGATCCGAATGCGCTGCACCTTCGAGCGCTGCATCACATCCTCAAAGAAGACAACGCCGACGCCATGGAGCTTCTGATCCGCCTGATGCAGGTCGACAGCAAGTACAAGGACGAAGTCGCCAAAACCACCCTGATCGAGCTGTTCGACAAGCTGGGCAATAACAATCCGGACGTTCGCACCTATCGGCGCAAGCTTTATACCCTGATGCACTGACAGATCCGTCCAGCCGGAACCGAACGTAGGTCGGGTAGAGCCAAAGGCGAAACCCGACAAACCCACTCGACCCAACCCCCATGCTAAAACTTCCACCCCAGCCCCCGAACTGCGAACTTTGCCAGCGCCCCGTCGGCAGGCTTACCCGGCATCACCTCATTCCCAAACACCTTCATCGGAAAAAACGATTCCAGAAGCTCTTTACACGGGAAGATCTGATCACCCGCACCCTCTGGGTGTGTCGTCCATGCCACAATGCGATTCACAAAGCGCGTTCAGAATACGAGCTCGGGCTGTACTTCAACACGCGGGAGACACTGCTTGAGTTGGCGGAATTACGGACATTTGTAGAATGGCTCGCAGATAAGCCAGAAGGATTCACCCCCAAAAGATAGGGCCGCCCTTTCCCGCTTATACCTTGGTCTCATGACCCTTGTTTTAGTGCTTACTTTTGGACAGTATTGCGTAATAAAACTAAATTAAGGGTTCTTTCGCCGAAATTCGGTCCAGAAAAACGCTTTTGATGTCTTCAGTTTGTAGTAATTCTACAGTTCCGCAGATCGGATGCACCGGCACCGGGCGGTTAAAACCGCGATCGTGTTCTATGCTTGATGGATTCAGTGCTGCAATTTTAACGACGAGCGTGTTAAGCGGAGGTTTTGATGTACCAGGACGATGATCCCACAGAGACCAGTGAATGGCTGGATGCTCTGGAATCGCTCATTGAGCAGGAAGGCGTGGGCCGAGCCAAATATATTCTTGAGCGACTGTCAGAGCGCGCGAGCCGGGACGGCACCGAGCTGCCCTACTCGATTACAACGCCGTTCCGAAACAGTATCCCCGCCACCCAGGAATCCAGAATGCCCGGCGACCTGTTTATGGAGCGCCGAATCCGCTCACTGATTCGCTGGAATGCCATGGCGATGGTGCTTCGGGCGAATCAGCGGCCCGGTGAACTGGGCGGGCACGTATCATCCTTTTCGTCGGCGGCGACACTCTATGATGTTGGCTTCAACTACTTCTTCCATGGCGGTGACGACAAGCGTGAATCCGATCTGGTGTATTTCCAGGGCCACTCTTCACCGGGTATTTATGCGCGTTCCTATCTGGAAGGTCGTTTTGAAGAAGAGCAGTTGGACAAATACCGGGAAGAGGTGGACGGCGACGGTTTGTCCTCCTATCCCCACCCCTGGCTGATGCCGGATTACTGGCAGTTTCCGACCGTATCCATGGGCCTCGGTCCGATTCAGGCGATTTATCAGGCCCAGGTAATGAAGTATCTGCACAGCCGCGAGCTCATTGATATGGGCGAGCGGAAAGTGTGGTGTTTCGTGGGCGACGGTGAGTGTGATGAGCCGGAAACCCTCGGTTCTATCTCGGTCGCTGGCCGTGAAAATCTCAGCAACCTTATCTTTGTGGTCAACTGCAACCTGCAGCGCCTGGACGGCCCGGTACGCGGTAACGGCAAGATTATCCAGGAGCTGGAAGGTATCTTCCGCGGCGCTGGCTGGAACGTGCTGAAAGTTGTCTGGGGCCGCATGTGGGATCCCCTGTTCGAGAAAGACAAGGACGGCCTGATGCAGCGGACAATGGACGAGGCCGTCGACGGTGACCTGCAGAATTTCAAGAGCAACGGCCCGGCCTATACCCGCAAGAATTTCTTCGGCAAATACCCGGAGCTGTCCAAGCTGGTCGAGAATCTCACCGATGAAGACATCGGCAAGCTCAACCGGGGTGGCCATGACCCCTACAAGGTGTATGCGGCCTATCACCACGCCGTTCACAATAACGGTGGGCGGCCAACGGTTATTCTGGCCCATACCATCAAGGGCTACGGGTTTGGTACGGCGGGCGAGGCCCAGAACACGGCGCACTCGCTGAAAAAGCTGGATATGGATCAGCTCAAAGCTTTCCGCGACCGGTTCGCGGTGCCGCTGAAGGATGAAGAGCTCAAGGACGTGCCCTACTACCGCCCGGCGCCGGACAGCCCGGAAATTGTCTACATGAAAAAGCGCCGGCAGGAGCTGGGCGGCTTCTACCCCAAGCGTCGCAAAGATTGCCAGCCTCTTGAAGCCCCGTCGCTGGACACCTTCAAAGCGTTGCTGGATGGCTCCAATGACCGTGCCATCTCAACCACCATGGCATTTGTGCGCTTGCTGACAGCGCTGACCAAAGACAAACGTATCGGCAAGCGGATTGTGCCCATCATTCCGGATGAGGCCCGCACGTTCGGCATGGAAGGCATGTTCCGCCAGTTGGGCATCTACACCTCGGAAGGCCAGAAGTACGTGCCGGAAGACCGTGAACAGATCATGTACTACAAGGAAGACAAGAAAGGCCAGGTATTGGAAGAAGGGATTAACGAGGATGGTTCCATGGCAGCCTGGATGGCAGCTGCGACCTCCTACAGCACCAACAACTTCCCGCTGGTGCCCTTCTACATCTTCTATTCCATGTTCGGCTTCCAGCGTGTGGGCGATCTGGCCTGGGCGTCTGGTGATATCCAGGCCCGCGGCTTCCTGATCGGCGGTACCGCCGGGCGCACCACGCTTAACGGCGAAGGCCTGCAGCATCAGGATGGCCACAGCCATATCTTGGCCCAGACCATCCCGAGCTGTAAGGCCTACGATCCTGCTTACGGTTATGAAATGGCGGTGGTGGTGCAGCATGGCATCAAGGAAATGTTTGAAGACAACCAGAACGTCTTCTACTACCTGACCATCGAGAACGAAAACTACGTTCAGCCGGCGATGCCCAAGGGCAAGAAGGTCGAAGAGGGCATCATCAAAGGCATGTACCTGTTGGACTCGGTGGAGACCAAGAGCAACAAGAAAACCCCGCGGGTTCAGATGCTCGGCTCCGGTTCCATTCTTAACGAAGTGCGCGCCGCAGCCCAGTTGCTGAAAGACGATTTCAATGTTGCCAGCGACATCTGGAGTGTCACCAGTTTCAATGAGCTCGCCCGCGACGGCCTGCACATTGAGCGCTGGAACCGCCTGCATCCGGACGATACGGCCAAGAAGGCGTACATCACCCAGTGCCTGGAAAAACAACAGGGGCCGGTGGTGTCCTCCACGGACTACATCAAGCTGCTGTCTGAGCAGGTTCGTGCCTACATTCCCAAAACCTACCTGACCCTGGGCACCGACGGCTTTGGCCGCAGTGATACCCGCGAAAAGCTGCGCAGCCACTTCGAGGTGGACCGCTACTACGTGGCCGTGACCGCATTGTCAGCGTTGGCAAGGGATGGCGAGGTGGAAAAAGAAGTGGTTCTCGAAGCGATGCGCAAGTACGGAATCGATCGCAACAAAACGAACCCGGTGCTGAGCTAAGGAGACCGCCATGAGTGAACAGGAAATCAAGGTTCCCGATCTCGGCGGTGCGGACGAGGTCGAAGTGATTGAAATACTCGTCAGCAAGGGGGATTCGGTCGAGGAAGAAGATCCGATACTGACCGTCGAGTCTGACAAGGCCTCGGTCGAGCTGCCCTCGCCGGGCGCCGGCAAGATCACCAAAATTACGGTCAAGGTAGGCGACAAAGTCAAAGAAGGCGATGTGGTCGGCATGATGGAAACCAGTGGGGACACTGGTGGCTCTGGTGACGCTGATAGCTCCGGGGGCGACGAAGGCTCCGACGATGAAGCGGCAGAATCCGGCAAGGAAGAAAAAGCCGGGGCCAAATCTGACGACAATGCCGAGCAGAAACCAGCGCCGAAGAAATCCGGCGGGTCCCGCACGGAAACGGTGAAAGTACCGGCGCTGGACGGCTTCGACAATGTGCCCATCATCGAAATCAACGTCAGCGAGGGTGACGAGGTTGAGGCAGACGCTCCGCTGGTCACCGTGGAGTCTGACAAGGCCACGATGGAGATACCGTCTCCGTTCGCGGGCAAGGTTGGAAAGATCCTGGTCAAGGAAGGTGACAAGCTGTCCGAGGGCCATGATCTGGTTGAAATGACCATTGTTGAGGAAGGCGGTGAAAGCGGCGATGAGGATGAAGCGGAAGCTCCGTCAAAGCCCGAGGCGTCTTCTGATGATGACAAGCAGCAGGCCAAGCCGGAGCCGAAGAGTGACAGCAAGGGGCCGGCGCAGCCGGCAGCCACCTATGAACCACCGGCACCCGGCACGAAAGTCCATGCCGGCCCGGCGGTGCGCAAGCTGGCGCGGGAGTTCGGCGCGGATCTGGCCCGCATCAAGGGATCTGGCCCGAAAAGCCGTGTCCTCAAGGATGATGTGCAGGCCTATGTGAAAGGTCAGCTGCAGCAGACCCAGCAGGGCAGCGCGGTGGCCGGTGGTGGCGGTTCCGGGATTCCAGGGGTCAAACTGCCGGACTTCAGCCAGTTTGGCGACATTGAGCGCGAATCCATGTCGCGCATGATGTTTGCCACCGCCAACAACATGCAGCGCAGCTGGCTGAACGTGCCGCATGTGACGCAGTTCGAGGATGCGGACATCACCGACATGGAAGATTTCCGCAAGTCGCAGAAGGCGGCAGGCGAGAAAAAAGGCGTGAAGATGACGCCACTGCCGTTCCTGCTGAAAGCCTGTGCCACGGCGCTGGCCGAGCTGCCCCAGTTCAATGTGTCGCTGGATATGGATCGCAAAGAGGTCATCCGCAAGAAGTTCGTTCACATTGGTATCGCCGTGGACACACCCAACGGGTTGATGGTGCCGGTGATCAGGAACGTGGACCAGAAAGGCCTGTGGGAGCTGGCGGCGGAAAGTGCTGAACTTGCGCAGAAAGCGCGGGACAAGCAGTTGAAGCCGGCGGAAATGCAGGGTGCCTGTTTTACCATCACCAGTCTGGGTGGTATCGGCGGAACAGCGTTCACACCGATTGTGAACACGCCCGAAGTTGCGATTCTGGGTATCTCCAAAGCGGCGATGAAGCCGGTCTGGGACGGCAAGGAATTCCAGCCCAGGCTGATGTGCCCGCTGTCGCTGTCTTATGATCACCGCGCGGTAAACGGGGCCGATGCGGCCAGGTTTACGGCTCTGCTGGGTCAACTGTTAGGTGATATTCGTTCGCTGCTGCTCTGATAACTTCGTCGGGTTGCTCTGCAACCCGCGGGTTACAACCAAAAAAGCCCTGGCATCGCTGCCAGGGCTCTTCCTGAGTTAACTTCTAGTTCCTTTAGAAGCTGTACTGCGCCAAGAACAGAACACGATTGGCGTCGCCATCTTCGCCGCCTTGCGTTTCTGTTTCAACATAGGAGTATTCAACGCCCATGTTTACATTTGCTACCGGTTTCCACTGGTAATTGACAAACATCATTGTGTTGGTGTCGGTAATCGCATCAGTGATTGCCGTGTCCCGTACTGCGTCATCAAGATCTGCTGATGCGGTACCGTAGCCGGCGTTGACAGAGCGACCGCCCCCAAGAGCAAGGCTGGCACCGATAGCGCCACCGATCTGTTCCACGGTTTCAAGGTCGTCATTGGTCTGATCGACGTAGCCGTCGTACTGGCCGAAGTTACCACCTGCACGCCAGACGTAGCCCGCTGCGCCTTCGCCATAGTTGATTGCACCTTGAATCGATAGCGCGTCAGTCACCGCAATCTTGCCTGCAAGAAATGCAGCGTATGCAATTGCGGAGTCATCTTCAGTGCCCGTGTCGTATTCGAGCTGCTTTGCCATCACGGCAGCCGCGTAAGAAATGCCACCCTGGGAATCTTCGATCTTGGCTGTAAAGGCCGGTGTGCTGTCCTTGGTGTCAGTGAGGTTGGGTGCGCCGGTATCGGTAATAAGTCCGTTGCCGACGCTATTCGCAGGCGTTTCGATCGAGAACGAGAGTGGGCCTGTGGTGTAACGGATCTGCTCTGCGCGGCCCTGGGTGCCGGCCAGACCCGGAACATTGTCAAAGTCGAGGCTCGAGGTGTTTCCCACAAAGCTGTTGTAGTTGGACCAGTTCTGGCCGATCAATACGCCGTTGTATTCACCGTACGCATGGCGCAGGCGAGGAGTCAGGCTGTCGTCGCGATCGAAATCGAATTCCACGACCGCTTTCACACCTTGTGGCGACACAACAGACAGGCCCATCCGGCTGGTTTTGGCATCAATGCCAAAATGGCCGTCGACAGTGTCGCTGGCACCCGGGCTGATGTTACCGATATTGGCCGCCTGGCCGCCCGACGCCAAATTTTCATCGAAGTCGTAACTTGCGACCGCACGGACAAAACCGTACAGGTTTGTTGTGAAATCGCCGGTGTCCAGTTCAACTGCACTTGCCTGCGATACCATGCCAATCATCGCGATTGCAGCGGTTGAACGGATTGCCATTCTCAATTTGTTATTCTGCATTGCCATTGTCTCCATCGGATTTCTTGTTGTTGTACGATTTTTAAACCAGTGACCATTTGATGACATTACAACTTAAATCTGCAGCGATTAGACCAAGGTCTAGGGCCCGCCATGAAAGGCCTCGGGTCTTTTTTGTTCTCCGCCTGACAGGCGATTGTGATTCGGAGATCGCGGCTAGCGGTTGGCTCAGGCCGATGGTCGGCTTTTTCATTCTCAATGACGATGCATCTGTCCCTGATGAGATGGCGTAATATGGGGCATGACCTCCGGCGCCAACACTCTGACCACGCAAACCTTCGCCTTCCTCGACCTTGAAACGACGGGCGGCAACTCTTCACGTGACCGTATTACCGAAATCGGCATCCGCTTCTGGAAGGCGGGCGAGGTGATTGGCGAGTGGCAAACCCTGCTCAACCCCGATACCCGTATATCGCCTTTTATTGAGCAGTTCACCGGCATTTCAAACGGAATGGTGGCCGAAGCGCCGAGGTTTGCGGAAATCGCAGACGAGCTTGAAGCGCAGCTTGAGGGCAAGATTTTCGTGGCTCATAACGCCCGGTTTGACTATGGATTTATCAAGGCGGAATTCCGTCGACTGGGGCAGCTGTTTTCAGCCAAGGTGCTTTGCACGGTCAAGCTGTCCCGTCGTCTTTACCCCCAGCATCGCCGCCATAATATGGATGCCCTGATCGAGCGACATAATCTTGAACGGGTTCAGCGACACCGTGCTATGGGGGATGTGGCGGCGATGCTCGCGTTTTTCGAACGTGCATTGCAAGAGCACGGGGCAGGCGATTTCAGCGTTGCCCTGCAGGCGCTGCTGCAGCGGCCCAGCATTCCCTCGCACCTGCCCACGGACATTCTTTACGACCTGCCCAGGGCGCCCGGCGTCTACCGTTTCTATGGTGAAAATGACGCGCTACTGTACGTGGGCAAAAGCACCAACATTGCCCAGCGGGTGGCGTCGCACTTTTCCGGGGACCACAACACCAGCCGGGGCGTGCGGATTTCCGAAAGCCTGCGCCGGGTCGACTGGACCGAGACCGCCGGTGAGCTGGGCGCGCTCCTGCTGGAGCTGAAACAGATCAAACAGATGAAGCCGCTGTTCAACCGGCGTTCACGGGCGGCCAAGAATCTGGTCAGTATTGAATTGACTGAAAACAGCGCCGGCTATCTTCAGGCCCGGCTGGTGCGGGAAATCCAGCCCCATCGGTTGGGGGACTACTTCGGTCTGTTCCGCAGCAAAAAAGACGCTGAAAGCGCGCTCAGTGGCATCGCCGCCAAAAACGACCTGTGCAACCAGTTGCTGGGGCTGGAGCCGGACCAGGAAGGCCCCTGTTTCCAGCGTACGCTCGGGCGCTGCAAAGGCGCCTGCGACGGGGGCGAGGACAGGGTGAAATACAATTTGCGCACGCAGATCGCTTTCCACGCTCTGCGGCTGAAAACCTGGCCCTGGCGTGGGCCGGTGGGCGTGGTCGAGCGCAACCCGGAGCGCGAGCGGACGGATATCCTGATAGTCTACAATTGGATGCATGTTGCCACCGTGCACGACCACCAGGAACTGGAAGATCTGTCGCTGAACAGCCAGGCGGTCAATTTTGATCTGGACTCCTATAAGTTGATTGTAAAAGCGCTGATGGCGCCAAAATCCGCCGCTAAAAAGGCGCGCCCACCGGAAGTGATCGATTTGCACGCTGTGGGTTCTCCGGATGTCTTGATGCCCTGAGTGGCGTATCATCATCAACACGTCGGGATACAGACTTTCATGTTTCATGTCCGAGATAACGCTTGAGAGAATCCAATGAGTAAACAACCGGTCAGTCGCGAATTATTTGATGAAGTCATGGTGCCCAACTATGCCCCCGGGGCCGTGATTCCGGTCAGGGGAGAAGGCTCCCGGATATGGGACCAGCAGGACCGCGAATTCATTGACCTTGCCGGTGGCATTGCGGTGACCTGTCTGGGGCATTCGCACCCTGGGCTGGTAAGCGCTTTGATGGATCAGGCGGAGAAAATCTGGCACCTGTCGAACGTGATGACGAACGAGCCTGCTTTGCGCCTGGCCAAAACCCTGTGCGATCTGACTTTTGCCGAGCGGGTGTTTTTTGCCAACTCCGGTGCCGAGGCCAACGAGGCCGCTTTCAAGCTGGCCAGGCGGTACGGCTGGCATCACACCGGACCAGAGAAAAACGAAATCATTGCGTTCAAAAACGGCTTCCACGGCCGTACGCTTTTCACCGTGAGTGTCGGCGGCCAGCCCAAATATCTGGAAGGATTTGAGCCCGCTCCCGGCGGTATTCATCACGCCGAGTTCAACGATCTGGAATCGGTAAAGAAGCTGATATCCAAGGAAAAAACCTGCGCTATCGTAGTGGAACCGATTCAGGGCGAAGGCGGGGTGATGCCCGCCAATGAAGATTTTTTGAAGGGCCTGCGAGAGCTCTGCGATCAACACGGGGCACTTCTGGTGTTCGATGAGGTGCAGTCAGGCGTGGGCCGCACCGGCCACTTTTACGCCTACCAGAAATACGGCGTGACCCCTGATATCCTGTCCACCGCCAAAAGCCTCGGCGGTGGCTTCCCGGTCGCCGCCATGCTCACCACGGCGGCCATAGCCGAAAGCTTCGGGGTAGGCACCCATGGCAGCACTTACGGTGGCAATGCGTTGGCGTGCGCCGTGGCTCAGCGGGTGGTGGATACCGTCAGCCAGACGGACATTCTGAAAGGCGTGATGGTTCGTTCCGATAAACTGCGCAAGGGTATGATGGATATCGGCGAGCGCTACGGCGTTTTCAGCGAAGTACGGGGCGAGGGCCTTTTGCTGGGCTGCGTGATGGCCGAAAAATGGCACGGCAGAGCCAAGGAATTCCTGGCGGCCGGCCTTGAAGAAGGCGTGATGGTTCTGATTGCCGGGCCCAACGTTATCCGGCTGGCGCCGTCGCTGATCATCCCCGAGCCGGATCTGGACGAAGCCCTGACCCGCTTTGAAGCGGCTGTTAAAAAAGTCTGCGGTTGATCAATAAGGAGCGGCCTATGTGGCTGGTTCGACCGGCACAGCCAAGCGACCTGAAGGCGATTCTGGAGTTGGCCGGGGGTATAGGCCCCCGGTTGTCGTCTACCTTGCCCAGAAAAGACGAAGCGCTGGCGGCGAAAATTGATGAGTCGGTTCGCGATTTTGCTATTTGCAACGATCTTGACGCCCAGGATCACCGGGGGTCGCTGCGTTTTCTGTTTGTGCTTGAAGATACCGACACAGGCGCAGTGCGCGGGGTAGCGGGAATCGATTCCCGGGCCGGCCACGGGCAGCCGTTTTACAATTACCGGCAGGACGCGCTGATACACGCGTCCCACGAACTCGACATATCCCGCCGGGTTGACGTGCTTTACCCGTCGCACGCCCTGACCGGCCACACACTGTTATGCGCCTTCACCATTGACCCACAGTTGAAGGACACTGACGCCTTCGAACTGCTGTCCCGGGCCAGAATGATGTTTATCGCCAGTCACCGGGAGCTGTTCGCCGACCAGGCGGTGGTTGAAATCCAGGGTGTGCAGACTGAAAGCGGTGCGGTCCCTTTCTGGGACAGTCTGGGGCGCCATTTTTTCAATATGGATTTCGAGACCGCAGACCAGCACTCCGGTGCACTGAGCAAAACCTTCATTGCCGAGCTGATGCCCCCGAACCCCATTTACGTCACCCTGCTGAGCCCCGAAGCCCGTGCTGCTCTGGGGCAGGCCCACGAAAAAACACAGGCGACCTATGCGCTGCTGCAGCGCGAGGGATTTCACGCCGGGGTCTATCTCGACATTTTTGACGCAGGGCCGGTTCTGGAAGCCCGGACCGACAGCTTGAAAACCATCGTCTCCAGCCTGCCGGGCACGCTGCATGGAAGTCCGACTGATGACGGCGAGCGGTGCCTGATTTCCGGCGGCGACCGGGCGGACTTTCGCTGCACCCTTAGCGCCATGGCGGAAACACTGACCGGTGATATCAAGGTGCCGGTTAAAACCTGGCATTGTCTTGGGCTGGACGCCGGCGATGCGGTTCGGGTGTCGCCACTATGACGTTGACGTGCAAGCCCGGGAGGTCGCGATGCTGGTAATCCGTCCTTTGCAGGAAAATGATCTTGAGGCGCTCTATGCGATGGCGCAATCGGCGGGCAAAGGCCTGACGACGCTGCCGGCCGACCGTGACCTGTTGCAGCGCAAAATTCGCCATGCCCGTGATACTTTTAACCAGCGGTGCGCGCCAGAAGCGGGTCTTTACCTGTTTGCCCTGGAGGATACCGAGCTGGGGCAGTGCGTGGGCATCAGTGGTATTCAGGCGCGGGTTGGGCTGGACGAGGTGTTCTACAATTACCGTCTGAGCGTTACCGTGAATGCCTCGCGGGAGCTGGGGGTACACGTTCGAACGCCAACCCTGCACCTGTCCAACGACATGACGGATACCTCGGAAATCTGTTCGCTGCTGCTGTCTGATTCCCATCGCGGCGGCGGTAACGGGCTTTTGCTGTCCCGGTGCCGTTTCATGTTTCTGGACCATTTCCGCAAGCATTTCTCCGAAAAAGTATTCGCGGAAATGCGCGGTGTTTCCGACAAGGAAGGGCGAAGCCCGCTCTGGGACGCTCTCGGCCGGCAGTTCTTTGATATGGATTTCACCGAAGCCGACATGCTGTCGGGCCTGGGCAACAAATCCTTTATTGCCGAGCTGATGCCCAAATTTCCGATCTATTTACCCATGCTGCCGGACAGCGCCCGCGCCGTGATCGGGCGGGTTCACGACAACACCGCCCCGGCGCTGAAAATGCTGCAATCCGAAGGGTTTAATTTCAACGGCATGGTGGATATTTTTGACGGCGGGCCGGTGGTTGAAGCCTTTGTTCACAACATCCGAACCGTGAGGGACTCCACCGACAGGATTGTGATGATTCGCTCGAAACCCGGTGACAAAAGCCGGGGCGAGGTGATGGTCTGTAACGGGGCTTTCCAGGACTTCCGGGTAACAACCGTGCCGGCTGACTGCGTCAACATCGACACCATCAGCCTGAGTGCGTCGGTTGCCAGTGCGTTGGGTGTTGAAGCCGGGGACAGGGTTCGCCTTGCCCCCTTGAAGGACGCGGGTCTGAGTACCACCAATCGTAACGGGGACACTAATCACGCCGGCAGGTCCTCACGTGCCTGATTCCAAGAGCCGGCGCTCAAAGAAGGAGTTCATGAATGGCTAGCCTCACCGGTGATCTGTATATCCGCGGGATCTGGATCCAGGGCCATGGCGATGAGTTTGAGTCGGTCCAGCCGGTCACCGGGGATTCGGTCTGGTCGGGTACCAGCGCCAGCTTTGAAGACATCGACGCCGCCGTGCGCGAAGCCCGCGATGCCTTTGCCGAATGGCGGAAAACACCATTCGATGACCGGAAGGCCGTTATCGAAGCCTTTGGCAAGCAGCTTGAGACAAACAAGGAAGCGCTGGCCCATCAGATAGGACTGGAGACCGGGAAACCGCTCTGGGAATCCCGCACTGAAGTGGCCGCCATGATCGGCAAAATCGGCATTTCTGTTAACGCCTATCATGACCGCACCGGCCACAGCGAGTCGGATGTCGCGGCGGGGCACGCCGTGTTGCGCCATCGACCCCACGGAGTGGTGGCGGTTTTCGGCCCCTATAATTTTCCGGGTCATTTACCGAACGGCCACATTGTGCCCGCGCTTCTGGCCGGCAACACCGTGGTGTTCAAGCCCAGTGAACTGACCCCGGGTGTGGCGGAACTTACCGTTCGGCTCTGGGAGAAAGCGGGCTTGCCGGGGGGCGTTCTCAACCTGATTCAGGGCGCAGCGCTTACTGGCAAGGGGTTGTCGGCCCACCCGGGGGTGGATGGCCTCTTCTTTACCGGCAGTTCTACCGTTGGCCAGCTGCTGCACCGGCAGTTCGGCGGCCAGCCGGAAAAAATTCTGGCCCTTGAGATGGGCGGCAATAACCCCCTGATCGTTCAGGATGTGTCAGATACTGATGGCGCCGTGCATCATGCCCTGCAGTCGGCGTATCTGTCGGCCGGGCAGCGCTGTACCTGCGCGCGTCGCTTGCTGGTGCCGGAAGGTAAAGAGGGCGATCGCTTTCTGCATCGGTTTGTCAGTGTGGTCAGCCAGATTTCGGTGGGTGAATTCGACGCCGACCCCCAGCCGTTTATGGGGTCTGTCATTTCCGCCCACGCTGCCGACAAGCTTCTTGAAGCCCAGCAGAGTCTGCTGCAGAGAGGTGCCCAATCCCTGTTGGAAATGACCCGGCTGAAAAACAATACCGGACTGCTATCGCCGGGCATTGTCGATGTCACCGGGCTCGAAATGGTGGATGAAGAATTCTTCGGCCCCCTGCTGACGGTCCATCGGTATCGGGACTTTGATCACGCGCTGGAGCTTGCGAACGATACCCAGTTTGGTTTGTCCGCCGGCATACTGACGGATGACCGGGCACTTTATGATCGCCTGACTGAAGAAGTCCGCGCCGGTATTGTGAACTGGAACCGGCCGCTGACCGGCGCCAGCAGCGCGGCGCCTTTCGGCGGCGTTGGAGCCAGCGGCAACCATCGCGCCAGTGCCTATTACGCGGCCGATTATTGCGCCTGGCCCATGGCGTCACTGGAAGCGGAAAAAAGCCAGATGCCGGATGCCCTGGCGCCGGGACTTAACTTCGACTGACGGAACCGATCATGGCCAGACACGCGGTAGAAGCCAATTTTGACGGCCTGGTAGGGCCTACCCACAATTATGCAGGATTGTCCTGGGGCAATGTGGCGTCCAAATCCAATGTTCACGCGGTGGCCAACCCCAGGGAGGCCGCGCTGCAGGGCCTGGCGAAAATGAAGCGCCTGGCGGATCGTGGCTATGTTCAGGGCGTATTGCCGCCCCACGAACGGCCCCACTTGCCAACGCTCCGGGCGCTGGGGTTTTCGGGTTCCGATGACGAGGTGTTGCGATCTGCCGCCGATCGTTATCCGTCGCTTCTGGCCGCAGTTTCTTCTGCGTCGACCATGTGGACGGCGAACGCGGCGACGGTCTCGCCCAGTGCCGACACCACAGACCATCGGGTGCACTTCACCCCGGCAAACCTTAGCGCCAAATTCCACCGTTCCATCGAGCACCCGGTCACTGGTCGGGCCCTCAAAGCCATGTTTGCCGATGACGCCTTCTTCGCCCACCACCCCGCGCTGCCGCCGGTGAGCCAGTTCGGGGATGAGGGCGCGGCCAACCATACGCGCCTGTGCAACGGCTATGGCGACCCCGGCGTTGAGCTATTTGTTTATGGCCAGGTGGCGTTCAACGAACAGGCGCCGGCCCCCGCCCGTTACCCGGCGCGTCAGACGCTGGAAGCGTCCCAGGCGGTTGCGCGTTTGCACGGCCTGACGGAAAGAAATGCCGTCTTTGCCCAGCAAAATCCGGAGGCCATCGACGCGGGAGTGTTTCACAACGACGTCATTGCCGTGGGCAATGGCAACACGCTGTTTTACCACGACATGGCGTTTCTGGATGAAGATCGGGTGTTGGCGGATATTCGCACACGACTGACCGGCGCCGAGCTGGCGGCGGTGAAAGTCAGCGCCGATCAGGTGCCGCTGGCAGACGCAGTGGCCTCTTATCTGTTTAACAGCCAGTTGTTGAACACGCCGGACGGCATGATGCTGGCTGTGCCCGGCGAGTGTCGTGAAATCGCATCGGTCAGCCGGTATCTGGATGAACTGGTGCGCAGTGGCGGCCCGATTACGTCGGTCGAAGTGTTTGATGTCAAACAGTCGATGCGAAACGGCGGCGGGCCTGCCTGCCTGCGGTTGCGGGTGGTGCTGAGCGATGACGAGCTGAACGCCATGCATCCGGGCGTGCTGATGGACGATGCCCTGTATGAGCGCCTGACCACCTGGGTCGAGGCCCATTACCGGGATGAACTCAGTCAGGACGATCTGGGCGACCCGATGCTGCTGCAGGAAGTCCGCAAGGCACTGGACGAGCTGACCGGTATTCTCGGCCTGGGCTCGATTTACGACTTCCAGTTGTAGTTTAAAGAGCCTGGGAGGCCAGGGAGCTGGTCAGCATATCTATGGTGTGGCGAATCAGCGATTCGGCGGTTAGAGCGCTATGGGCCGTGGACTCGGGCAGTTCATCATGCTCGCTTTGGCACAGCATGATCACCCCGTGCAGGGCGCCTCGCAAGTAAAGTGCGGTTTCCAGCGGGTCATGGATCCTTTCCCGGTTGATGGTGCCATCTTCCAGCCCGAGCTGAATCGCAGCAACCATCTGGCCCATGGTTTCAGCCCTTGAACACAGCATGGCTTCGGCCTGTTCATCGTCCGCTTCTGCCCGAACCGTTGATGCGGTGGTCAGGGCGGCAAAATAATCCGGCTGTTCCCGATAAAACTGATAGTAGGCGTTGCCAATAGCGCTGATCTGCGCCAGCCCCGTGGTCGCCTTGCCGCGGGCCTGCTCTAACCGGCGACAGATGCTCTCACCGGCCCGCAGCACAATGCCGCGCTGAATCGACGACTTGTCTTTGAAATAAACATACAGCAACCCCCGGCTCAGACTGGCGGTGCGGGCAATGTCGTCCATGGACGTGCGCTCATAACCCTTTTCCGAGAAGACCAGTTCAGCGGCGTCTAGAATCGCGTCATACCTTGCCTGCTTTTCTTTTTCTCTCCGGGTTTTTAACGGCTCGCTCATGGTTTTCCTGTGCCGGATCGGCAGCGTTGCTGAAGGAATAGTGTAAATGAAAACCTATTATTGACAAGTTGTCAAAGAATGACATTATGTTCAGATTCGATGCGATTTACAGTGAAGAATGGACTCCTTCAATAAGGAACAAGAAATGAAGACCCGGACCCCTCTGACTGCCCTGGTGATGGCTTTGACCGTGTTACTGGTCACCGCCTGCGGATCCACAGAGCCCCCCACTGACAGGGGTACCCAGACGATTGCCGTGCGCACCGCCGAAGTAACGGGCGGGCAAACGGAGGGTGTTCCACTGCGTTTTTCCGGCATCGTGCAGGCGGCACAGCGGGCAACGCTGACGTTTCAGGTTAGTGGCACCCTCCGGGCATTGGTTGTTGACCTGGGGCAAAAGGTAGACGCCGGTGACCTGCTGGCGCGGGTCTACAATCCTGCACTCGAACCGGCCCGGGATTCAGCCGAAGCAAGGCTGGATGAGCTTCAAACCCAGTTTGACCAGGCCCAGCGCGAGTGGGAGCGCTCACGCCGTTTGCACGAGCGGGGCGTGGTTTCGGAACAGGCTCTGGAGCAACTTCAATCCCGCCGGGACAGCCTTCGGGCAAGCATGGCGACCGCCAGCGCGTCTGTGGCGGAAGCGTCGCGATTGCTTGAGGAAAGTGAGCTGCGCGCGCCGTTTGCCGGCCGGGTAGAGGCGTTGCTGGTTGAACAGGACGAGTTTGTGGCGGCCGGCCAGCCGGTGGTCCGGTTGTCCTCGCCCCAGGGGCGCGAGGTGGAAGTTCGTGTGCCGGCGTATTTGCTGAGCCATGTGGCTCTGGGAAATCTGTTGCCGGTCTGGTCGGTGCAGGATCGCAGCCGCCAGCCGGCAAACGGATCGGTGATTGAAATCGCCCAGGCTGGCAGTATCCGGGGCGAACTGCATCCGGTTCTGGTGAATCTGCCGGCGGATACGCTGGAACCGGGCGAGCCTGTGGAGGTCGGTATTACCCCGATAACCATGACCGCCACCACGGTGCCCATGCTGGCGGTGATGAAGTCCAACGGCGGCGCAAGCGTATTCCGCGTCGTTGATGGTGTGGCCCGCCGGCTGCCGGTCAGGGTTCAGCGAATTGTCGGTGAACGGGTTGTCGTGGCATCCAGTGAGCTTGCGAACGGTGACCGGGTGATTTACGCCGGCATGACCAGGGTGGCGGACGGCGATGCCGTGGAGGTCCGATGATGGCCTCCCCGTCCGTAAAGACCCCGCTTAATTTTCAGAGACTTCTGGGCATGATTGTGGTGATGATGTGCGTGTTGGGCATCGCCGCCTACAGCACTATGCCCCGGCAGGAAGACCCGACTTTCCCGTATCGGGCCGGACTGATAACCGTGAACTATGCGGGGGCCAGCGCCGAGGCGGTGAATCGTCTGGTGGTAGACCCACTGTCGGATGAGTTGCAGCAGGTCGAGGAAATTGACTGGACGCAGTCCACGGCCCGAACCGGTGTGGCGGTTCTGAATGTTCGGCTGAACGACACGATTTACGAAACCGATGCGGCCTGGGACCGTGTGCGGCAGGCTCTGGACCGGGCGCGGCTGGAATTCCCGGATGATGTTGGCCAGATGGTGCTGGACGACCGGATGATTGATATTCCCGCCATTATTCTGGCGGTCAGCGGCTCACCGTCGGTGACAGAACTGAGCAATGTGGCAGAGCGCCTGAAGGATAACCTGTCAGATATCCGGGGCATGTCCCGGGTGGAGTTGCAGGCAGACGTTGACGAGCAGGTGACTCTGGCGCTGGACGATGCGGCCATGTATCAGCTGGGTATCTCGCCCACACGGGTGTTGGACACCTTGGCTCAGCGGAACCAGACCATTCCCGGTGGTTATATTGTGTCGGAGGGGCGGCGCATCTCCGTGTTGCCTAATAGCGAATTTACCAGCGTGGACGCCATTCGTGCCACGCCCATTGAGCTGCCCGACGGCTCCCAGGTACCCCTGGCAGCCGCAGCAGATATCTGGCGCGGTCCTGCGGAGCCACGCCAGCCCGAAGCCTGGTACGACGGCGAACGAGTGGTTCTGGTATCGCTGTACATGGAGGAGGGCGCCACGGATGCCATTCGCTTCGGCGAACGGGTGAGGGAGCGCCTGGCCATGGTCGAATCCGACTTCACTCCCTACCAGATCCGGGAAATGTTCTTTCAGCCCGACAAGGTCAAGGACCGGCTGGACAATCTGGCCTGGAGTCTGCTGTTTTCGGTGTTGATTATTGTCGCGGTGGTTTTTACCGGCATGGGCATTCGCATGGGGCTGCTGGTCGCGTCCATATTGCCGATGGTGGCGCTGATCAGTGTTGGCCTTTATGACCTTGGCGGTGGGGTGCTGCATCAGATTGCGGTGATCGGCATGGTGATTTCGCTGGGGATATTGATCGATAACGCCATCGTGATTGTCGAGAGCATTCAGGGCTATCTGGACGAGGGCATGCGTCGGCTGGACGCTCTGACCCGGGCGGTAAAAGAACTGGCCGGGCCGCTGGGCGCTTCAACCGGTACCACCCTGGCAGCGTTTGCGCCACTACTGTTGTCGAAGGGCGGCACGGCGGATTTTACCCGCGGTGTCCCGGTCATGATTATGCTGACACTGTCGGTGAGCTACTTGCTGGCCATTTCTGCTGTCCCGCTGTTGGCGGCACGCTTTCTCAAACGTCGCAAAGAGGGCGTCAGGGAAGATCGACTGATCGGTTTTGCGCGTTTCCTGGGCGGCCTCGTTTCCCGCCGGCCCGGTGCGCTGATACTGGCGGGCACGGTGTTGGTGGTGGCCAGTGTTGCCATGACACCTTTCATGAAAAAGCAGTTTTTTCCCAACGCAGACCGGCCGCAAGTTATTGTTGAGCTCTATATGCCCGAAGGCACGGACCTTGAGCGCACCTCCGATGTGGCCGCCGATCTGGAGAGGGCCATCCGCATCCGTGAACACGCGCTTAAGATTCACCGTTTCACCGGCTTTACCGGCCCCAGCTTCTATTACAACCTTCAGCGCGAGCCCAGGGCACCGAATCGCGGTCGCATGGTTGTCGAGACACCCACCCTTGAGGACACCACCGAGATGGTTCGGTGGATTCGGGAACACGCTCGCGACGAATTTCCCGAGCTTCAGGTGACGGTCGGCATTTTAGGGCAGGGTCCGCCGCGGGCAGCGCCGGTGGAGGTCAGGGTATATCACTCGGACGATGAGGCCAGAGCTCAGGCGGTGGAGCAGATTTATTCAGCCTTGCGGCGTGCCGAGGGCACAGTGGATGTTCGCCACAACCTTGACCTGGGTGTGCCCAGTATTGCCATCAATGTCGATGACGCCAGCGCCGCCCGGTTTGGACTGGACCGGTCAGACGTGGCGCAGAGCCTCTATGGTCAGAGCTTCGGTGCGGTGGCCGAACAGTACCGGCAAGAGAAAGATCCGATTCCCCTGATTCTGCGCTCCCGTGAGGGCATCAACCTGTCATTGTCCCGTCTTTTGTCGATCAACATTTATAACGAACAGGGCGACGCGGTGCCGCTGTCGGCCATTGCCTCCGTCGATACGTCCTGGGAAGCGGCCGCGATGTATCAGCGCAATGGCACCCCGATGAACACCGTCTGGTCAAACCTGCTGGTGGGTTACAGCTTCAGCCAGGCGCTGCAGGGGCTGGAATCGGCGCTTGACGAAAACCCGCTGCCAGACAGAACCCGACTGGAGTTGGGCGGCGATGCCGAGGGTTCAGGCGATGCAAACGATGCGTTGCTGACAACGGCGCCCATTGGCCTGCTGTTATTGCTGTTTTTCCTGTTGTTGCAGTTCAACTCGTTCCGACGGGTGGGGATTATCCTGCTGACCGTGCCCCTGGCGACCGTGGGGATCTTCCCGGGGCTGGTATTGTCCGGATCGCCCTTCGGTTTCCAGTCGCTGCTGGGGGTAATTGCGCTGGTGGGTATTGTGGTCAATAACGCGATTGTTCTGCTGGACGTCATGGACCGGCAACTGGAAAAGGGTGATGCGATTCGCGAAGCGGTTCGCAAAGCCGTGGAACAACGCACCCGGCCAATCCTGCTAACCACCGGTACCACAGTCGCCGGCCTGCTGCCGTTGGCGTTTTCCAGCTCGACGCTCTGGCCGCCGATGGCCTGGGCCATTATTTCCGGCTTGCTGGCGTCTACTGTGTTGACGTTGCTGGTCGTGCCTTCAGTGTGCGTTTACGTCATCAAGTGCCGGGTGGCTGATCCGGTCAACGCACCGGCCTGACCATCAGGCCAACGCGTTGACCCTCCGGTACCTGGCGATTGGGAAAAATGATGGCCTCGGGTACGTTGCCAACCGAGTAGTGGGCGTCACCGTCCTCCCAGATAACGGTGCCAGGGTCATACTCGGTGAAGTTGGCGACATCGTCCGGAATGTGAAACTGGAACCGGTCACCGGTGTTGATAATTTCATGCACGACCTCGAACAGCGTTGGCTTGGCGCCGGCGGCTGGCAGTGGCGGCACCTTGCCCTGCAGGCGTCTTCGGAGTGCATTATGGATGCCGGTGAACGCGGCGGGGTCGTTCTGGCCAAACGGACGAACTTTGCCAAGTTCTACGGTAAAGCTCTCCGCCCCGAGCGTGGTGGATGAGAAAGACGCAAATGTGGTGCCCTCTCTGTGCTGAAGTAGCAATGTTTCAACGTCTGCTTCCAGCAAAAAGTCGATCTGGCTCTGGGGCAGTTGGCGCCCCTCGATAAACGGATACAGTGCGAACTTTTCCCGCGACGATGGGCGGATGGCGGTGTGCAGGTCATAGTGGCTCAGGCCTTCCGGGTGACGCGATGCAAAGGCGGTGCAGGCCTCCTCCAGTTTCCTGGCTCTGTCGGCTTCGCGCAGGTTGGCGTATTCAGGTTTGGCGTGGGCAGCGCTGAACAGTCGGTTCAGGTTTACGTCCATAAACCGCGTACCCAGATCAATCGCCAGAGGGTTTCCCAGAATCAGTAGTGCCGGGCAGGCCAGAGACCAGTGCCCATTCAGCAATTCGTTTACCAGCTCGTTAAGGACTTCGATGGGGGCCGTCTCATTGCCGTGGATGCCGGCTGAGATGATCAGTGATTCTTTGTTGGAGTTCGCGCGGCCCGGCGCCGGGGTCAGGTAAAGCAGACCGGCGTCCTGCATTTGAATGCCCGTGCCGTCTGCCATGACCACGATTTTCTCGTCGGTGACCCGGGTGGTAGACGAGGTGGTGTGCGAAAGCCAGTCGGCGCTCATGCCAAAAAGCTGGGTCTGAACTGACATGAAACCTCCGCTTTAGTTGCTGACCGGCCGCTGGTGGCGCAGCAGATGGTTTTCCAGTTTGCGGAAAGTAAATACCAGGGCAAACGTCAGCACCATGTAAATCAGCGCCACAAAAATGAACGCATCAAACGGAGCATAAAAGCGCGAGTAGATGTTACGCGCAGCGCCAGTCAGATCCACCAGGGTAACGACGCTGGCGATAGCGCTGGCATGCAGCATGAAGATGACTTCGTTCGAGTAGGCCTGCACCGCTCGACGGGCGGCGCTGGGCAGGATGATTCTGCGCATGCGCAATGCCCAGCTCATACCGTAGGCCTTGCCAGCCTCGATTTCGCCGTTCGGCGTTGCCACAATGGCACCGCGTATGATTTCGGTGGTGTAGGCTGCGGTGTTCAGGGTGAATGCAAGCAACGCCGGGTAAAAAGCCTCGCGGAAAATATCCCACCAGAAGGTTTGCTGAATGCCGTGAATCTGCGCAATTCCGTAATAAATAATGTAAAGCTGAATCAGCAGCGGGGTGCCGCGAAACAGGTAGGTGTAAAGCCACACCGGGAAATTGATCAGGGGGTTTTTCGAGGTTCTCATGATCGCAAGCGGCACGGCCAGAATAAGCCCCAGGATCAGCGACAGGAAAACCAACTGGACAGTTGTAACCAGGCCGCCCCAGTACTCCATGATGGTGGAGCCCACGAAGATGTCGTTGCCACTGAGCAGTTCGTTCAGAAATTCAGGCATGGCTTAATTCCCCCGGACCACGCCGACGTTAGCCCGTTTATCGAGCCAGCGAATGAAAAGTTCCGAGCAGGCCGTCAGACTCAGGTACACGAACGCCACAGGGATGAAAAAATGAAAGGGCATGCGTTCAGCTTTGGCGGCTTCTTCGGCGACACGAACCATGTCGGTCAAGCCGATAATAGAAACCAGCGCGGTTGTTTTCAGTAATACCTGCCAGTTATTACCCAGGCCGGGCAAAGCGTGGCGAAGCATCTGCGGAAGAATGATGCGGCGAAAGGTGTGAAAACGGCTGAAGCCATAAGCGCGGGCGGCTTCAATCTGACCGCTTTCAACGGCGAGAAATGCACCCCGGAAGGTTTCGGTCATGTAGGCGCCGAAAATCAGGCCGATGGTCACAACACCGGAAATGAACGGGTCGAACTGAAAAAAGAAATCGTAGCCGTAGCTGTTGTAAATCATGTCGGAAAGGTTGTTTACCATCACCTGGCCGCCATAGTAAAACAGCAGCATCATGACCAGATCTGGCACGCCGCGAATCAGCGTGGTGTAACTGGTGGCGATAGCCACAGCCACACGGCTGCCCGACAGCTTTGCCGATGCGCCAACCAGGCCCAGAATAAGCGCCAGCGTCAGCGAAAGGAAAGCCAGTTCTATAGTGACAACGGCCCCGTCCAGCAGGGCGGGGCCGTAACCTTTCAGATCAAGCATTATTACATCTTGATGTCGTAAGCGAAGTACTTGTCCATGATGGTGTCATAGGTACCATTTTCTTTCAGCGTCGCCAGTGCGGCGTTCACTTCCTCGCCCAGGTCAGCGTCGCGCTTGCGCATGGCAACACCGACGCCTTCGCCCAGCTTGACCTGCTCACCGACTTCCTTGAAGCCGTCTTTGGTCAGGATGGTCTGCTCGCCTACCGGGAAGTCGACAAACACGGCGTCCAGGCGCTGGCCTTCCAGATCCAGAACCATGTCGTCAGCCGTGGTGTAACGGTTGATGGTGACAATGCCATCCATATTCTCAGTGACATAAGTGTCCATGGTGGTGCCGCGCTGAACGCCAACGGTCAGGCCGTCCATTGCGTCCATGTCGGTGACGTCGGTGTCGAAATCGTTGCGCGCAAACCATCCGCCTGGCGTGTTGTAGTATGGGTCAGAAAACAGAACCCGCTCGGCGCGCTCAGGGGTAATGGACATCGAGGACATGATCAAATCGAATTTGCGCGCCAGAAGGCCCGGAATCATGCCGTCCCATGCCTGAATAACGAACTCGCAGTTGGCGTTCATTTCTTCGCACATGGCTTCGGCCAGTTCGACTTCAAAGCCGGTGAGCTCGCCATTTTCGTCCTTGTATTCAAAGGGCTCGTAGGGCACGTCAAATGCGATCCGCAGGTTCCGGTCCTGGGCCTGGGCAGCGCCTGCTACCAGTGTCAGGGCAGCCAGAAGAGCGCTTGCTACAACAATCAGTTTCTTCATAAGTGACTTCTCCAGTCGTTATTTGCCTTGTGGGCTTTATTATCGACAGCTTTCTGCCTTGTCTGCTTTGTACTGTCTGCGTTCAAGATAGCATTGCGTGTCAGAACTTGGGAGCAAGAAACTGCCTCATTCGTTCTGAGTCCGGATTATCAAAGACTTTGTTCGGCGTGCCTTGCTCCTCAATCACTCCCTGATGCAAGAACAGGACCTGAGACGACACATCCCGTGCAAAACCCATTTCATGGGTGACCACAATCATGGTGCGACCCTCTTCTGCCAGGTTCTGCATGACCCGCAAAACCTCGCCTACCAACTCCGGGTCCAGCGCGGAGGTGGGCTCATCAAACAGCATGACTTCCGGTTCCATCGCGAGCGCCCGGGCTATCGCGGCGCGTTGCTGCTGGCCGCCGGACATCTGGGCCGGGTAATAGTCTTTGCGCTCATAAATCCCGACTTTGTTGAGGTAGGCTTCGGCTCTTTCGATCGCCTCTTTTTTGGGAACTTTCAGGACATGAACCGGGGCTTCAATGATGTTTTCCAGAACCGTCATGTGGGACCAGAGATTGAAGCTCTGAAACACCATGGACAAGCGCGCGCGAATCAGCTCCACCTGTTTGTTATCGGCCGGAATCCGCTCACCTTTGCGGTCGGTTGTGAACCGAATCGGGTCACCGTGCACAATAATGTCGCCGGCTGTCGGTGTCTCCAGCATATTGATGCAGCGCAAAAAGGTGCTTTTGCCCGAACCGGAGCTGCCAATCAGCGAAACGACATCGCCCTTCTGCGTCTCCAGCGAGATTCCCTTGAGCACTTCAAGCTGGTCAAAGGTCTTGTGAATATCCCTGCAGATCAAAGGCGCTGATTCCGCCATGGGGGGAGCTCCTGCGGCTGTCATTGTTAAAAAAGGGCCATAGTGTGGATGACCACGCCGGGTATGCAAGTTTTTTGCCTGTTATGCCGGGTCAAGCGATACCCGGATAATCTTGGTGCCCTCGCGCTCGATCTCCTTCATGGACTCATGCACAAACTTCACATGGGCGGCCGCCAGACGTTTGGCGGCTTCCGGTTTTCTTGCCATCACCGCCTGATAGATGCGCCGATGCTGGGTAGAAATCCGATTGCGCATTTCTTCCCTCGGGTTGAGGTTGGCAACCGAGGCCTGCACCGTCAGCAACATCAGATTTTTAAGGTTGTTCAAAACATGAACCAACACCGGGTTGTGCGACGCCTCCATTACCGCCTGATGGAAGCTGTGGTCGGGCTTAGCATTGCTGAGAGGGTCGGTCTGGTCAAGCGCAGAGAACGCTTTAGTAATTCTGTGGAGGTCCTGGGGGGTGGCGCGCAGGGCGGCCAGGTAAGCAGCCTGCCCCTCCAGTTGTTCCCGGACCTCCAGAAGGTCATAAAGCGTGCGCGGATGGCCTGCAAACATCTGTAGCAGGGGGTTTTCATCGCTGCCAACTTCCCCTGCTGGAACTATCCGGGTTACGAACGACCCCATGCCGTGCCGTGTTTCGACCACTCCGCGCCCCTGCAACTCGTGCAATGCTTCGCGGACAACGGACCGCGATACCCCCAGTCTGGTCGAAAGTTGGCGCTCGGACGGCATTTTCTGCCCGGGCACGAGACCACCATCCAATATAAGCTGCTCTAGTCTGAAGGATATTTCCTGAGCTATTGCCATGGTTTTGTCCAATGTCAGAACTGGTCAGACCAGTTGTGTTTATTATTTTTTAAATTCAGGAATCTGAAATGACCCCCTTAATATGGCGGATTACAGGCAATTCGTCTAACGATCATTTTTAAAACTGGTCCGACCAGTGAGTAATGCTCTGGACTAAAACCTGCTTGCCTACGAAGATCCATCTAATGCCGGCCTCTGCCGGTGTTTTCCTGACGCAGATAACAACAATGTCAACGGAGATGTGTCGATGAATACCAATGATAAACCAGAGCTGGCTGTGGCCCAGACGGAACTCTCTGTGGAAGCAGCCCCAGGGCGTAGCTTCCTCAGGAAACTTGCACTCACCGCCGCATTCTGCGGTGCAACCTTCCTGGCTGCAGGGCAGGCCCAGGCTGCTACTACCTGGAAAATCCAGTCGGTTTGGGATGCGGGAACAGTCGGCTATGACCTGTTTGAAGAATGGGCCAATAGCATGGAAAAGAAGTCGGGGGGCGAACTGATCATCAAGCCTTATCCGGCGAAATCCGTTGCAGCGGACAACAATGGCTTGTTCGAAGCCGTACGTAACGGCGTTTTGCAGGGCATGAACCCGTTCACGCTTTATTGGTCAGGCAAGATTCCAGCGTCTGTTTTCCTGTCGTCCTACCCGGCCGGTCCTGACCAGCCGCACATGTGGGACATCATGTTCTATTCCATGGGCATGCTGGAAAAGACCCGTGAAATCTACAAAAAATACGGCCTGTTTTACGTTGGCCCGATTCAACACGATGCCAACATCATCCATTCCAAGAAGCCGGTTAACAGCCTGGCCGACCTGGAAGGCATGAAGATGCGTGTGCCGGGCGGCATGGTCGCTGAGGTATTCCAGCAGTTTGGTGTGTCAACGGTCAGTTTGCCGGGCTCGGATATCTTTCCGGCTCTGGAAAAAGGCACCATCGACGCAGCCGACTTTGTTGGTCCTGCGGTGAACTATGAGCTTGGCTTCTCCCAGGTTACTGACTACATCATGTTCGGGCCTCCCGGTGTTATGTCCATCTATCAGCCAGTGGACTTGATGGACCTGACGGTCAACCTGCGCGCCTGGAATGCGCTGGATCCCGAGCTGCAACAGTTGGTTGAGGACGAAGTCCGCAATTACTCACAGAAGCACTACCTGACCATTCAGGAACGCAACATCGAGGCGATGGAGAAGTTCAAAGCCGACGGCTCGACGGTCACCCGTCTCAGCCAGGCTGATGTCGATAAGTTCCGCGAGGCCGCTATCCCGATCTGGTTTAGCTGGGCCGCCAAGAACGAAGATGCGCGGGCAATCCTGGATATCCAGATTGAATACATGATGAACGAGACCGTTGGTTACCTCGACGCGGAAGACATCAAAGGCATGTAAGCCTCCACAAACATAACAAAACTGATCACGGGGAAGGGTAGGGAGTGCGGCAGGTACGCACTCCTCCTTCCCCGCTCTGTGATTAAGGTGACAACAAAATGTCTGATCTGAGTGCGTTCGGCTTTGTGATGCCTCATTGGTTCTATTGGGGCTGGTTGGCGCTGATGCCGCTGATCATGATGGCGCTGGACCGTTGGCTGTCCCAACGTGGTGTTTCAGCCATCGATAAGAATGCCGAGGCCACCGAAAAGCTTCAGCAAATTGAAGCGGAACTGAAAAAAACCGTCGACTACAGCGATGCCAGCAACTGGTTTACAAAATCAGTGGACTGGATGAGCGAGAAATCCGGTGTCTTTATTTCCTTCTGGACCGTCAATGCGGTGGTGTTCTACTTTTTCGAAGTGGTGATGCGCTACATTTTCAACCAGCCCACCATCTGGGTTCACGAAGCCAGTTTTCTGCTGTTCGGTATGCAATACCTGATGGCCGGTGCTTTTGCACTGCTTCACGGCGCCCATGTTCGGGTGGACGTGGTTTACAACTTTTTACCAACCCGTGGTCGTGTCGGCATGGATATATTTACGTCCATGTTTTTCTTCATGTTTGCGATTGCGCTGATGATTACCTCCTGGACGTTCCTGGAGAATTCCTACTCGATGGATGAAAGAACCGTTGAAACCTGGGGCATTCAATACTGGCCGGTTAAAGGCATTATGCTTCTCGGGTCGTTGCTGCTGTTTCTGGCCGGGCTGTCCAAGCTTATCAAGGACATCTCGATCTACATCAAACTTGGCCAGGAGCAACACGCATGAGCACAGATACCATGAATAAACCGGGGAACCCGTTGATCGGCAAACTGGGCACCTGGCTGATGATTATCGGCACGCTTGCTCTGGGCTTTGTGATGCTGGTGGAAGTCATCAACATTCTGTTTTACGACCCCTGGAGTGATGACAGGTTCCTGTTCAAGCTCTCCGGCCTGCTGGCGGATGTGAAGATTGGTCCGCTGACCTACATTATGTTCGGTTCGCTGGCGGTGCTGCTGATGATGGGCTTGCCCCTGGCGTTCGTCACCGGTGGTCTCGGTGTGATGTTCATCTATCTGGTGGGCGACTCGATGATGCTCAACATCATCCCCAGCCGTATCTTCCCGATGATGACCAACTCGGACCTGGCAGCGATTCCTCTGTTCATCTTCATGGCCTCCATGCTGGAACGGGCTGGCCTGATCGAAGAGATGTTCAACGTGGTCTACAAGTGGATGGGCGGCCTTGGTGGCGGCCTTGCCATCGCAACCATCCTGGCATCCACGATTCTGGCGGCCATGGTTGGCGTTATCGGTGCGGCGGTGGTGACCATGGGCATTATCGCCCTGCCAGCGATGCTCAAACGTGGTTATGACCAGAAGATTGCCCTGGGGTCGATCATGGCCGGCGGTACTCTGGGCATCCTGATCCCGCCTTCCATTCTGGCTATTCTCTATGCGGTTGTGGCCCAGCAGTCGGTGGGTGAGCTTTACCTGGGCTCCGTGATTCCGGGCCTGCTTCTCGCGTCTCTTTATATCGTGTATGTCACTATCCGTGCGAAAATCAATCCTGAACTGGGGCCGCCGGTGCCAGTGGAAGAACGTATTGGCATGCGGGAAAAGCTGCTGCTGCTGAAAGATCTGATTGCACCGCTGTTCCTGGTGTTCCTGGTCCTCGGGCTGCTGTTCGGCGGCGTTGCCACACCGGTTGAAGCGGCAGGTATTGGCTCCTTCGGTGCAATCCTGGTGGCGATGAAGCACAAGGTGTTTTCCATCGCCACACTGCGTGATGCGTCGGTCACCACGGCCAAGGCTTCAGCCATGGTGCTGTGGATCATGTTTGGTGCATCGGTGTTCGTCGGCTTCTACATTCTGCAGGGCGGCCAGGATTTCATTACCGAGACTATCCTGGGCATTGGCTTGTCACCCTATGCGGTCCTTCTGCTGTTGATGGTGCTGCTGGTGGTGTTAGGTATGTTCCTCGACTGGGTTGGTATCCTGCTGTTGGCAGTGCCAATTTTTATCCCCATTGTTGAGGCGTTGGAATTTACCGGCCTTTTCGGTTTTCCGGGCGTGGCAGGTAAAGATGTAGTGCTCTGGTTTGGCGTGCTCTATCTGGTGAATATGCAGATGTCGTTTCTCAGTCCACCCTTCGGCTATGCGCTGTTCTATATTCGGGGCGTGTGTCCGCCGGACATCACCATGGGTACGATTTTCAAGTCCTCACTGGTGTTCCTGGCGATTCAGGCGTTCGGCCTGTTCATTTGTGTGCTGATCCCGAGTGTCGTTACTTGGCTGCCTAATCTGGTTTATGGATAAAAAGAGGAGTAATCACTTATGTTGACAATTAACCGGCTTGATCTGGCGGATGCAAGGATTCTGATTGAAGGTGCGGCTGCGAAGGCTCAGGAAATTGGCGTGCCCATGTGCATTGCCATCACCGATGAATCCGGCAATTTGATTGCCTTCGAACGCATGGATGGCGGCAAGATCACGAGTGTGACCATTGCTCAGGATAAGTCCTTTACTGCATCGGCGGCGAAGAAAGCCACTCACGACTACAACGCTGTCAACGTGCCCGGAAAGTTGGCCTTTGGCATCCACACTGAGGTGGGCGGTCGTATAAGTTCTGTAGGGGGCGGCCTGCCGGTTATTGTGAACGGTGAAGTGGTCGGCGGTATTGGTCTCAGCTCCGGCACCCCGCAACAGGATATGGACTGCGCCCAGGCAGGGCTTGATCATTTTGAAACTAAACGCGGGTAGCCGCTGTCAAAGCGGCGTTATTCCTGATTAGAGGCGGCTATGAAAAACAGGCCAACCATAAGCAAAGCTGAACTGGCGGAAAAATTCCGGGCCTTTATCGACCCGGACTTCGTCATTACCGATAACGAAACCATGAAGCCCTACGAATGCGACGGCATGTCGATGTATTGCGAAATGCCGCTGTTGGTGGTGCTGCCGGAAACTCCGTCCCAGGTTCAGCGGGTGATGCGTCTGTGTAACGAGCACAATGTGCCGGTTGTGGCCCGTGGTGCCGGTACCGGGCTCAGTGCCGGTGCTATGCCCCACAAAGAGGGCGTAGTGCTGTCCCTGGCCAAGTTCAACCGGATTGTTGAGATTGACCCGCTGGCGCGCACGGCGCGCTTGCAGCCCGGCGTTCGCAACCTGGCCATCAGCGAAGAGGCCGCTCAGCACGGACTGTATTACGGGCCGGACCCGTCGTCTCAGATTGCCTGTACCATTGGTGGCAACGTCGCGGAGAACTCCGGTGGTGTGCATTGCCTTAAGTATGGCCTGACGGTTCACAACATCCTCAGCGTAGAAGTGATTACCGCAGAGGGCGACAGAGTCGTGATCGGTAACGACGGTCTGGACGGCTGCGGCATGGACCTGCTGGCGTTGATGACCGGCTCGGAAGGTCTGCTGGGCATCGTCACTGAAGTGAAGGTGAAGCTGCTGCCGAAACCGGAAATTGCCAAGGTGGTCATGGCCGGTTTCGATAGCGTCCAGAAAGCCGGCGATGCGGTGGGCGGCATCATTTCCGCCGGCATAATCCCCGGCGGTCTGGAAATGATGGACGGTTACGCCATCGTCGCCGCCGATGATTTCGCCCAGGCAGGTTATCCCAGGGACGCAAAAGCGTTGCTGCTGTGCGAAGTGGACGGCACCGAAGAAGAAGTTCACGAGCACATCGAGCAGGCGGAAGCCGTGTTCAGAGAGTTGGGTGCGACTTCGGTAAAAACCTCCCAGAGTGAAGAAGAGCGCGCGCTGCTCTGGAAAGGTCGCAAATCCGCCTTCCCGGCCGTTGGTCGCATTTCACCAGATTACTACTGCATGGACGGGACTATCCCCCGCCGGCATCTGGCGCATGTCTTGCTGGAAATGGAAAAGATGTCCGAGAAATTCGGCCTCCGCGTAGCCAATGTGTTCCATGCCGGTGATGGCAACCTGCATCCATTGATCCTGTTCGATTCCAATGTACCGGGTGAGTTCGAACGCACCGAAGCCTTCGGCGGCAGCATCCTGAATCTGTGCGTGGAAGTAGGCGGTTGCATTACGGGCGAGCACGGCGTGGGTGTCGAGAAAATCCGCCAGATGGCGGTGCAGTTCAACGATGACGAGTTGCAACAGTTCCACGATCTGAAAGCGGCCTTCGACCCGAAAGGTATTCTCAACCCCGGCAAGGGCGTGCCTGCACTGAAATTCTGTCAGGAATATCGCTCGCTGGAGTACAAACAGCACAACCATGACACGGTGGAAGTAGCGCATGGCTGATGTATCCGAGGCACTCAGGAAACAGATCCTTAATGCCCGCAAAAAAGAACAGAAGCTCAATATCGTGGGGGGCGGCACAAAAAGCTTTATGGGCCGCGCCGCGGATAGTCATGCGGGTACCCTGAGTCTCGCGGAGCACACCGGCATTGTGGAGTACCACCCGGTGGAGCTGATCATGACCGCCCGCGCGGGCACCCGGATTGCAGACATCGAAGCGGCGCTGGCCGAAGAGGGCCAGTGCCTGCACTTCGAGCCGCCCCGTTTCGGCGACGCTTCCACCTTGGGTGGCACCCTGGCCTGCAACCTGTCCGGCCCGGCCAGACCCTGGTCCGGCTCCGTGCGAGACCAGGTGCTGGGTATTCGCTTGCTCAACGGTAAAGGCGAGCACCTGCGATTCGGCGGTCAGGTCATGAAAAACGTCGCAGGTTATGACGTTTCCAGGCTGCAAGCCGGAGCTATGGGCACCCTGGGCGCAATTACCGAAATCAGCCTGAAAGTCATGCCGAAACCGGCGATGACACTGACGCTGGTCCAGGATATGCCGGTAGGCGATGTTATCAAATACATGAACCAGCGCGCGGGCGAGTCCAAGCCCATCACTGGCGCCGCCTGGGTGGATGGCAAAGTCTATCTGCGACTGTCCGGCGCCAAGTCCGCTGTTGAAGCGACCGCGAAAAAATGGGGCGGTGAAGTGATGGAGCAGGGCGATGCGTTCTGGCAACAGCTCCAGCACATGCAACACGACTTCTTTCAAAGCGACGAGCCGCTCTGGCGCTTCTCCATTGGCTCAACCGCCGCCAATCCGGAACTCGACGGCCCATGGCTGATCGACTGGGCCGGGTCACAGCGCTGGTATCGTGGTGACGCCGATTCTGCACGGATGGAATCCATCGCGCAGCGTGCTGGCGGGCAGGTGAGCCTGTTCCGGGGTGGCGATCGGAAAGAGGACGTTATGCATCATCAGCCTCAGGCCTTGCAGACTATTCAAAGCCGGCTGAAAGCCTCGTTTGATCCGGATGGGTTGTTCAACCCCGGTCGGCTTTACAGTTGGCTTTGATCGAAACTTCAGAACTCAGCAGTTCAGGTAAATCATGCAAACAAACCTAGTACAACAATTTGCCAACACCGCCGAAGGCCAAGAGGCCGAATCCATCCTGCGAGCCTGTGTGCACTGCGGTTTTTGCACGGCGACCTGTCCTACCTATCAGGAACTGAACGACGAGCGTGACGGGCCTCGCGGCCGCATCTACCTCATGAAAATGTTCCTTGAGGGCGAAGCCGTCACCGAAAAAACTCGCGAACACCTGGACCGCTGTCTGACCTGTCGCAGCTGCGAGACAACCTGTCCATCCGGTGTTCAGTACGGAAGGCTTGTCGACATCAGCCGCAACTTTATGGAAAAGGAAATGCCCCGCCCCCCGCAGCAGCGCTGGATTCGCTGGGCTTTGGGACGGTTTATTCCAAACAGACGACTGTTCGGCTTTTTCCTCCGCATGGGTCAGTTTTTCAAGCCCATTCTGCCCGGGGCACTGGGTGCCAAGGTACCGCCTAAAAAGAAAGCCAGCCCATGGCCAACCGCCAGCCACGACCGTATCGTTCTGGCACTGGCAGGCTGCGCCCAGCCGTCCGCTACACCCAACACCAACGCCGCCGCCGCACGGGTACTGGATCGCCTGGGAATTACCATGGTAGAGGCTCCAGAGGCCGGCTGCTGCGGTGCGGTGAATCATCACCTGTCAGAGCATGAAGTTGCACTGAATGCCATGCGCCGCAACATCGACGCCTGGTGGCCCGCCATCGATGCCGGCGCCGAGTCGATCGTAATGACAGCCTCCGGCTGTGGAGCCATGGTCCAGGACTATGGCCATTTGCTGAAAGACGATCCGGTGTACGCCGATAAAGCGCAGAAGGTCAGCGAACTGTGCACCGATATTGGTGCCTTCCTGCTGCAACAGGACCTGAGCAAACTGAAGGTATCTTCCAATGCGGGAAAAGTGGCATTCCACTGCCCCTGCACCCTTCAGCACGCCATGAAACAGAACGGAGTCGTGGATCAGGTGCTGCGCAAAGCCGGAGTTGAGTTGGCGCAGACAAAAGACAAGCACATCTGCTGCGGTTCCGCAGGTACTTATTCCATCCTTCAGCCAGAGCTCAGTCAGCGTTTGTTGAAAAACAAGCTGGCGGCGCTGACGGTGGACAATCCCGATCGTATCGTCACCGCAAACATCGGTTGTCAGATGCATTTGGAGACCAAATCCAAGGTGCCGGTTCAGCACTGGATTGAATTATTAGACGCCTGATCTATTGAGTTCCTCCCGACAACACAGTGGTTTTGTTTATAATACGGTTTCAGTTAAGCAAAGCCACAGGGAGTGGACGTCATGCCAGGACGGCAAGTTATTCTATTGTTCTTATTATCCTTTACGCCTACCGCAAACGCTGAGATATACACCTGGGTCGATTCAAAGGGTGTATCGCACTTTACTGATCGAAAACCCGAAAGGCGTGAGCCGGAGCTGCTGGAGGTTGGTCAGCCGTCACTCCTGCCTATGCGGGAAAACATTACTCGAGGCAAACGGGTAACCACCATTCATCAGCAGGTGGTTCGAAGTCTTGAAGCCAGCAGCACTGGTCGACCGACGCGCACCGAAAAACAGAAGGCTCGCGAGCAGCAACATAAAAAAGCCCGATGCAACGGTTACCGGAAGAAGCTGGGACGCATCCAGCGGCAATTGCGAGCAGGCTACTCCAACAGCAAAGGTAATCGTTTACGGCAACAGCGCAGGGAGTTCAGTGAGAAGTTGTCGCGAGAGTGTTTGCTGGATTAGTGCCCGGGCGACGGATTCGCCGACCCAGGAGGGTGCAGGCCAGTGTTTCAATGCCCCGAGTTAACGCACTTTTGATGATGTTCAGGCTGTTTTTGGAGCGCGAATGCAAACCAAAAACAGCCTTCATATGGCTACTTAGAGACCGTATTTGGTTTCAATGGCCGCGAACATTCCGGATTCATGCACTTTTCTGAGACCCTCTCTCAATTTTTCTATGGTGGCATCCGGGGTGTCCGGGTTTATTGCCAGGAAAAGCTCCACATCGTTGAAAGAGAAAATTGGTTCCAGGCCCTCTACATCCTGCTGGGACGCGAAATAGGGCCCCCCAAGCCGATCAGCTATCCAAACGTCAATGTGACCCAGCTCAAGGCGTTTGGGGTTCAGGTCATCGCTATCCAGAGCAGAGACCTCGTAGCCACGCTCAAGGAGATACTCGGTTCTGACGTCGTTGCGATAGCCACCAAAAACCAGATCCTTGGCATCTTCGAGGCGGTTCATCTCCAGGTCTGTACCTGCAGGGGCAAAAATAGTCCATAAATTGCGGGTCAGTGGACCGATCCACTCGAATTGGGGCGCACGGGATTCGGTGTAGGTTGTACAGAAAATACCGTGATTACGCTTTTGAAGGACCCGTTTATAGCCATAGTCCCAATTTCGCAGTTTGATGACGTAATCAATATCGGTGTTGCTGAGAATCGCCTTGACCATTTCGGTGCACAGGCCGTCAATGCTTTCACCCTTGTGCTCGAAGGCTCGCCCGGTGGCACTCATGTTGTAGGGAGGGAAGTTTTCGGTATACAGATACAGTTTTTCAGAAGCCTGGGCACTGGAAATGCCAGTCATCATGACCAGTACAGCAAGTGTCAGAGGTAGTATGTGCCGCAAGGTTATATCTCCTTGATTATGCGTCGGTGCCGCGGTGCAGCGTCACTGTGTTTAGTGATCGAGTCTACCCCAGGCTTTGTCGGTGTTAGGCGGAAAAAGTGTGTGTTTTCGTAAATCCATACACTCCATACCACTTTTCTAATTGCCTTCCGGAGAGGCGTCTGGCGAATGTATCCAATTATTGTGCCAGAACCGGTCGGTCGCTGGGTTGCTGGAAAGAGGCGGGAGTTCTCAACTGAAGTGCCAGAAACAACCAGGCCCGCAGAAGCGGGCCTAGTATAAAATCGTAATGGTGCCCGGAGGCGGAATCGAACCACCGACACACGGATTTTCAA
>Ga0307934_1000085_pt1 | contig 71999 bp, 67 predicted proteins | sample OrgLakmetageno90_FD_201838 | JGI IMG/M metagenome (GOLD analysis project Ga0307934, IMG submission 201838) | Saline water microbial communities from Organic Lake, Antarctica - #90 | ecosystem: Environmental > Aquatic > Non-marine Saline and Alkaline > Saline | place: Antarctica: Organic Lake...
ATAACTTCTGGAATAATTTTAATGCCAATAAAGATGAGTTTGCAACCGATGCACATTGGGGTACTGAGGTCACTTATGATTATTTATCAAACGTTCACAATAGAAATAGTATCGATAACAACGGGTTCCCCTTGGTCAGCTTCGTTCATTACGATCAGAATTATGCGAATGCATTTTGGAATGGAACTGTAATGACTTATGGCGATGGTAATAGCACAAGTTCTTTAAGCAATCCATTGGTGTCCCTAGATATCGTTGCGCATGAGATTACTCACGGACTTACAGACTTTACTTCAGACCTAATTTATGCCAATGAATCAGGGGCTTTGAATGAATCTTTTAGTGATATTTTTGGAACAGCATTGGAGTTTTATGCAAGACCAAATCGGGCAAACTGGCTTATCGGCGAAGATGTCGGTGGTGCAATTAGAAGCATGGTGAATCCAAATGCTTTTGGACATCCGGATACCTATGAAGGGCAGAGTTGGAGACAAACAAAAGGCTGTATACCAACTGCGAATAACGACAGATGTGGAGTTCACTCCAACAGCGGGGTTCAGAATTATTGGTTCTACTTGTTAGTAAACGGAGGAGTAGGGGTGAACGATGTAACCGATAGCTTCAATGTTGCCGGTTTAGGAATAACAAAAGCGGAAAAAATTGCCTTTCGGAATTTGACGGTTTATTTAAATCCATCGTCTAACCATGACGAAGCACGATTTTATGCAATAAAGTCGGCAATCGATTTATACGGTCCATGTTCTCCAGAGGTGGAATCAACAACGAATGCTTGGTACGCTGTTGGCGTTGGACCTGCCTATCAAAATATAGTCACTGCATCGTTTTCTGCCATTCAGGACACTGCGTTTTGTTACCTTCCTGTTAGTTTAGATTTTGTTAGTGAGGGGTCAAATATTTCTAATTTTATTTGGGATTTCGGAAACGGTGACACGAGTTCACTTAGAAACCCAACCACTATCTATAGCACCCAAGGCACTTACGATGTTCAGTTGATTGGTGATGGTGGAACTTGTGGATCGGATACAGTTCTAAAAACGGCTTATATCATTGTAGACACTTCTACAGTTGCATGTTCTCACGTTTTAGCAGACGCAGTTAATACTACATTAACCGACTGTAGAGGGAGACTATTTGATTCCGGTGGATTTGGCGCCGACTATGAATCGGATGAGAGAGGTTCTGTTACCATAGCTGTTCCATTGGCAGACTATATTGAATTAGATTTTTCTCGCTTAGAAGTAGAAGCAGGCTTTGGTTTTAATTGCAATCGGGATTTCATAGAGGTATTTGATGGGCCAAGTTTAGACGCGCCACTTATTGGGCGTTATTGTACAAACTTTCCACCGGCAAACAATATAGTCGTATCTAGTTCCAACGCGGTTACCATTAGAATGGTATCGGATAACGTTGCAGTTGGAGCAGGGTTTATTATAAATTGGGAATGCAAGACAGCAGTAGCATCCTCTATTGCTGACTTCTCCATCAACACCGATTCTACATGCACAGGAGAAGTTAAGTTTAGAAACCGTTCGACCGAAGGATACTCTGCCGCATTGTGGAACTTTGGAGATGGAACCACCTCCACGGACTACCATCCAACTCACAATTACTATGCGGATGGTACTTATACTGTTAGTTTAACGGTAGCCAATAGTCAAGGTTCAAACACAAGAACTAGAACCAATGCAGTCACTGTAACAAAACTAAGTTTACCAACCTACAGGAATGATACAGTTTGTATTGGAGAGCAAGCGGGAATTAAAGTAAACATAGGTTCTACAGGTCTGTGGTACAGAGACACAACGTTAGCTTCGGTTTACTCGGGAGACTCGGTTAGTATATTTGGTTTACAAAGAGATACGACACTTTACGTGAAGGACGTTAGCAATAGTCCAACGTTCTCGGGTGGTCCGTTGAACAATATAGGTGGAGGCAGTTATTCTTCGACCAATGACTATTTAACCTTTGATGTGCATCGTCCAATTTTACTGAGAACCATGATATTATTTTCAAATAGAGCTGCTACCCGAAGAATGGATATTTGGAATAATCAAGGGGAGTTAGTGGCATCTGAAGACATCTACGTGCCCGCGAGTCCACTTCGTGTTAATATTAATATAGAGTTGCAGCCTGACTCTAATTACAGAGTAGCGTTTAGCGACCGAGATGTTAGCTTATTTAAAAATACGAGTGGTGCGAGCTTTCCATATAACATTTCAAATCTAGTAACGATAAAAGGTTCTAACAGCGGTAATAGTTACCCCTATTTTTACCGTTGGGGAGTTTCTGAATTGCCATGTGAAAGTAATTTTGTAACCGTAAAAGCAGTAGTTGATACCACGTGTAATATTGTCGGAGTTGGAGATGCCGAATCGGAGTTAGATCAAATTTCCTTAAGCCCAAATCCGTTTAATGATAGGTTGGCCGTAAAGTATAGATGGAATAATAATCAGCAAGTGAATTTTATTATTCGGTCGACTAATGGTCAAGAGGTTTATCGAAAAAGCATCACCTCTTCCACGGGAGTGGAGCTGTTGGACTTAGACTTCTTAGCAAAGGGTGTTTATATCTTTACCGCAGTTTCGGACGATACAATTTACACACGTAAAATCATCAAGTCGGATTAATTTGTTTTGCTTTTTTAGATACATTATAATTGTTGCAGCAGGTATTTTACCTGCTGTAACTGTTTGTGGGCAAAAGGATACGTTGAGTGACCGGACAAAGAATAGGAGGGTCGGTTTATATTCTGCCGCTGTTTATGGAGTTGGTTTAGTTGGACTGAATGCACTTTGGTACCAAGACTATGAGCGCAGTGGACTTCATTCCTTCAATGACAACCAAGAATGGTTGCAGATGGATAAAGTGGGGCATGCCTATTCAACATTTACTTTGTCGAAGTTGTCTTACGAGTTGTACGCGCACAAAGACGAGCAGAGCCGCAAGCAAGCTCTATTGTACTCTGGTGTTTCAAGTTTTGCTTTTCTAACCACAGTAGAGGTATTTGACGGGTTTAGCAAGGAGTGGGGTTTTTCGTGGGGAGACTTTGCAGCGAATACCTCAGGAATAGTTTTATTTACTGCCCAAGAGTATTTCTTCAAACGGCAAATCGTCCAATTAAAGTATTCTTTCTATCCTACAGATTATGCAAAACTCCGGCCCGATGTGATGGGGTCTAGTTTATTAGAGAATGCATTTAAAGATTACAACGGACAAACGTATTGGGCGTCGGTAAATTTAAATGCAATTCATTCTAGTATAAAACCAAAATGGCTATCTGTAGCATTTGGATTAGGTGCCGATCAAATGATTTTCGCGGACCAAATTAACAGCTCTTTTAATGGAATTGACTTTAATGCGAACAGGCAATACTATCTGAGTTTAGATGTAGATTGGGAGCAAATTGAGACCAAGAAGAAATTGCTAAAGTGGGTTTTTAAAGTTGCCAATTGCATTAAAATCCCGGCTCCAAGTTTCGAGTTTCAATCCGGAAAGACCGTTCGATTTCGACCACTTCATTTCTAACGAAAATATTTTTTAGTTAAATAACTGAGGCTTTTCGAGATGAAGTCGCAATAAACCTGCTACACTAAGGCTATCTGTAATCTCACCACATTTAACCATCTCCAACGCTTCTTTTAGTGGAATTTTTTTAACTACCAGGTCTTCATCGTCGTCTGGGTTAGCTTCGAAGAATTCAAGGTTTTCAGCAGTGTAAATAATCCCAAATTCATCTGTCACCGAATTGCTAGTATGAATGGTTTGGAGTACCTCCCATTTTTGTGCAACGATTCCTGTTTCCTCTTTCAACTCTCGTTTTGCAGTTGCTAATGGATCCGTGTGAATCTTGCATCCTCCTTCGGGAATTTCCCACGAGTAAGTGTTTAGAGGAAATCGAAATTGACCAACTAAGAAAGTACAACGTTCCTGATCAATTGGAATAATTCCAACGGCAGTATTTTGAAATTCAACAGTGCCATACACTCCTGGCTGTCCGCTTGGGTTTAATACCTCGTGATGCTTTACTTTGATCCACGGGTTTTCATAAACGGTATTCTTTTTCAAAGTCCTCCAAGGATTCTCTTTATTATTCATGTGCTCTATTTACCTTTGCAATAAAGGACTAAAATAATGAATCTATCTGTTGGAGATCAAATTTTTGTTACCGATGAAAGTTTAGAAGGGACTTTGCTTTCGTATAGTGAAACAACGGTAACGATTGAATGTCCCGATGGGTTCGAATATACCTTTCCGTTGCATAAAGTGTATAAAATAAATGCCGAGGGACAGGCTGAAAATAAATCAAGACCCATAACAGGAGAGGAAACGTCCGTGAAGAGAAATAAGTTTTCTGCCAATCACAGCGTTCAGGTTGTGTTTAATACCAAAAATACGGTGGTGGATTTACATCTGGAAACACTAAGCCCTTTAAACCACTCTAACTATTCAGACGGAGAGGCTTTAGCCTTGCAGTTGGATGTGGTGAAGGAATTAATTCGGGAAGCAAATCGCCAGCGCATTCGAAAGTTTGTGATGGTGCATGGCGTTGGTAAAGGTAAGCTGCGAAAAGAAATCCGGAGGTTGCTATCAAACTCGTACCCTGAGATAGAATTTTTAGATGGGAATTATCAAAAATTCGGTGGTGGAGCAACAGAGTTAATCATTCATCAGTTTGATTAAAGTTTAGGTGTACTTTTGCTTTAATAAATCGTTCTATCGTGCCAAGTAATTGGTAAGGAAAGTCCGGACAGCAAAGAGTACCATACCTTATGAAAGTGAGGGTTCCAATTTTTTGGAAACAGCTAGTGCAACAGAAAATAAACCGTTCCGATTTATCGGGATAAGGGTGAAAAGGCGAGGTAAGAGCTCACCGCTCCAATGGCAACAAAGGAGGCTAGGCAAACCTTATGGGCTGCAAGGTCAAATAAACCGGAAATGGGGTTACTCGCCCTTCCGGAGGGTAGACTGCTTAGATAAATGATAGAATGTCTCTTCGGAGATAACAGAATCTGGCTTATAGATTTATTTATTAAAAAAGCCCCTCTTAGAATTTCTAAGAGGGGCCTTTTCTATGGTGTTAATGTATCTAGTGAATAATTAATTTTTCAATTTTGGAAAATTCGCCACTATTCATTTTTACGAAATAAATACCTTTTGCAATGCCACCAATATTAATTTTGTGGTTTCTTGCACTTGCTGCAGGTAGTATTTCACTGTAGACTAATTGACCTTTTGAATCCAATACTTCCATGTTGATTGATTCTTGAGTCGTTGGTGCTAGTAATGTAAACTCTCCTTGAGTTGGGTTTGGGTAAATGGAAAAGTCGAATTGCTCCTTGCCAACGGTTACAATAGAAGTAGGAATATCAATTGAAATGCTATCTATTCCAAACCCTTCTTCCGTAACGGACCCATCAGAACTAAAGGCAATTCTAATCTTTACACTCGGTTGTCCTGCAGTTCCCGACAGCACATTGGAAACAGTATCCCAAACACCAAGTCCGCCAAGGTTCGTGCCATTCCAATATTGATTAATGGTGTTGTTATACCAATTAATTGCGCCTCCGTTATCAATTAACTTGGTCCAAGTATTTCCTCCATCAATAGAAAGTTCTACCCAGCCTTCGTCGCAACAAGCTTCAGTATTGTATGTCTGAAGGTAAGTTAAGTTCGGGTCAGCTGTTAATCCACTGAAGTCCATGCAAGGAGATTCTAAGTAAGAATTTTCATTGTTACTATACACTCCGGTAAGGTTAGTAACCCATGCTTGTGAGCCACTACCTGCTGTATTTATAACAGATCCCGAAGGAGTTCCCCACGTCCATGAAAAATTAGTCCCGTAAGTAGTCCATCCTCCATTTGAGGTTTCAAAACTTTCTGTGTAAGGAACGGTAATAACAGGTACATTTGTGATGGAAGTTACTGCCGTATCATTGGTCCGATTTCCGTCAGAAGCTACATCTGAATAAACTTGAATCCTATAAGTTCCTGTCGTGCTTAAGTTGGCTGGAACTGCAAATGCGAAGATGGAAGAGTCTCCCGGATTTAAAGTGACGAAGCTAGTGTCCATAACAGCTGCTCCGTTGTTAACGGAATAGGATAATGGTATAGAGTTTAAGGCTCCCAGACCAACGTTTTGAACAAGTACCTTAACGGTATCATTTCCTAATCCACAGCCTGACAAAGGTTCTGTAATTGCTAAAACAGCAGCGTCAGTCGATGAGGGTTCGTAAACTCTAAAGTCGTCAATAGATATATCTCCTCCACAACATCCTAAGCTAACTGAACTGAACCTTACACTTAAGTTTCCAGCTCCCAAATAACTGGATATGTTAATAGTCCGCTGAAGAAAGGGATCTGCTACTGCCGTCTGCTGCGCTCCAACAATTGAATCTACGATAGTAAATCCGTTATTGTTTCCAACCTCAATGTATAAGGTGTTGATTTCAGTGCCGAGCATGTGGTAATAAAACCCTAGAAAGGCACCACTTAATGTCGATGCATCAATACATGGTGAAGTAAGTGTGGTAACGTCCCCAAGAACTCCATTGCTAGCTTCTGTGTACATGTAGTTGGCGAAGCCCGTAGTATTATCTCCAGAAGGACCCGTGTTTGCCGAACCCGTTTGTCCGGAATTCACTTGCCACAAATATTGTCCAAAGCCTCCTGTTGTTGAGGTAGTACTTGTCCAACCATTTATCAATCCGGTACCAAGATTAAAGCCATCAAAATTTTCGCTAAACGGTGCGGTCTTTAAAGTATTCTCAACTACTGTGTTTAGCGTGTCATTTGTTAGGTTACCGTCACCTGGTGCATCCGTGTAAACTAAGAAGGAATAAGCCCCCGGTAAGGATACGTCCACTGTAGCTTGTGTAAAGGTGAATATGGTTGTATCTCCCGGATTTATAGTTGTTCTTACTGTGTCCACAAATAAAGAACTATTGAATTCGAAGGAAACTGCAAAGTTGCTAATTGCTGCAGAACCAAAATTTGCAATGGATACACGCACTGAATCTGCGGTTCCTAATCCACAGCCGCTATTTGGAGCAACTAAGGCAACAGTGCCTGCATCTGCCGCAGGAGCATCCAATATAAGTATGTCGTCAAAGGCAAACCCTTCGTCTTGCACAGATCCATCTGATCCGAATGCTACTCTTAAAATAACTGCTGCTTGGTTTGCCAATCCGGATAAGTCATGTTCAGCAAGTAACCAGCCTGCAGAACCGGAGCCCGCTCTTCCAGACCAACCTTCGCCGCTAGGCTCCAAGTTATTCTGTAGTCCATTTATTGAATTGTCTGTATACCAATTGTTGGGGTCTCCAAATGCACCTACTTTTTGCCACGTTGCACCTCCATCGATGGAAGATTGAAGAACTGCACCATCCCACGAGAACTCGGAGTTCCACCAAACGTTCATTTTTATTTGTGGTTGGTTAAGTGTTGAGAAATCAAAACAAGGACCTTGCACCCAAGACTCTTCATTGTTATTGTATTGTCCGGTTAGGTTGGTTGCGTAAGCATTGAAACCGTTTGCTGCAGAATTAATAACTGAACCAGCAGGTGTTCCGATGGCCCAAGTGCTATTGGAACCTCCAGATACCCAGCCTCCATTGCCATTTTCAAAACCTTCCAAGTAAGGAAATCCAGAAACAACAGGAATGTTGTCGAAGACATTACTTATTGTATCGTTAAATGCATTTCCGTCATTGGCAGCCATGGTGTAAGTACGAATATTATAGGTACCGCTTGCTGAAACATTTATTGTGGAGTTAAAGCAGAAAAGAGAAGTATCTCCCGGATTAATGGTAAAAAATACAGTGTCTATAAATTGTTGTCCATTGAATTCGTAAGCGACAGGGATATTATTAATCGCAGTTGATCCAAAGTTTGCAATTCGAACGCAAACAGAGTCTGCTGCACCTAATCCACAGCTAGTAACTGGAGATTCAAAAGATGCAACTCCAACATCAACGGATGGTGCATCTAAAATTAATATGTCATCAAAGGCAAAACCTTCTCGAGTAACAGAACCATCTGAACCATGAAAAATTCTAAAACGTACGGAAGGTTCGTTGGCTGCGCTGGGTAAGTCGTGCTCTGCCAACAACCAGCCACCAGATCCTTGCCCTCCTGCAATGGTCCAACCTTCTCCCGTAAAACCTGCTGCTTGAAGACCGTTGATGGTGTTGTCATTGTACCAGTTGTTAGGGTTACCAAATGCGCCTACTTGTGTCCAAGTTATTCCGTCATCAATGGTCATTTGCAAAACGGCTCCATCCCAAGAAGATTCCGAATCGTACCAAATGTTCATTTTGAATTGAGGAGCATTTAGACTGGAAAAGTCAAAACACGGGCTAATTACAAAAGAACCGTCGTTGTTTTGATAAAAACCTGCAGGATTAGTAACATAAGCATTAAGGCCATTTGCAGCACTGTTAATTATCGTTCCTGAAGGAATTCCGACAGCCCAAGTGCCATTTATTCCGCCAGGTGTCCAAGCTCCACTGCCATTTTCGAATCCTTCGCTATAAGGATAATTAGTGATGGCGGGTGTTAGGGTCGTTGTAAAAAAAGCACTATCATTAACTTGGTTAGCATCTCCTCTGATGCCCGTGTAGACTACAATGTCGTAAGACCCACCTGCGGACAAGTTTGCTTTGGTAGCAAAGCTGTATTGCAGAGTATCTCCGGGGTTAATAGAGTCCAAAATGGTTTCAGGTACAATAGGTCCTCCATTAATGGTATAGCGGATTGGTATATTTCGGATGACGGTTGAGCCAAAGTTTACGATCCTAGCAGAAATGGTTTCGTTGGTATCCAAATTACACGCCGAAATAGGCAAGGAGTCAATGGCAACAACAGCTGCATCGTCAGGCAATGGTTGAAATACAGTTACGTTATCGATAATCCAATACCAACCATAACCTGGGTCAGTATATCGAAATCTAATCTGAGCATTAGAAATTCCTGCCACATATTGTGAGATGTCTATTACTTCATGAGCTGAATTTAAGGTTGTATTCGTGAAAATGGTGTCTGTAATCCAATTGCTCCCATCAAAAATTTGTACTTCTCCACCATCTGTGCCAATTGATCTGAAGTAGTGATCAAATTCTAACAAAACAACTGTCGCCCCACTAGCATCAAAATTAGTAGAACTTAGATATGTGTCATCAGCCCAAGGAGTACCATGCCAATCACCGTCAGCGCTAGCAAATGGGGCGGAGATAGGTAGTGCTGGAGTTCTTAACCCTGGGTTGTCAAATCTCCAAATGGAATCAGAGGCTCTATTTGGAATGCTGTCCACATTTTTCCAACCGCTAGCTAGAGGAGGCAAAACAGGATTAACAAAGGTGCTAAAATCTTCGTCCAAGTAAATTTGTGCAGAGCTGCCAAAACCGATGGCAAGTGCAAAAAATAGAGTAATTATTCTTTTCATAGTATCTTATGTTTCGTAAATAGAAGGCTAAAGTAGAACTATTTTTTTTACTATAACCTTTAAGTAGAAGCAAATAGGGTCGGGTTAGTTGTTTTTAAAATAGCCGTCGTTCATTTCTAAAGATCGGTCGCAAATTTTTGCAAGAGATTGATCGTGGGTGACAATCACAAAAGTTTGGTCAAATTCTTTACGAAGGTCAAAGAACAACTGGTGTAAATCATTCGCGTTGGCGCTATCTAAATTGCCAGATGGTTCATCGGCAAAAATAACTTTCGGAGAATTGATCAAGGCTCTTGCTGTAGCAACTCGCTGTTGTTCACCACCGGATAGTTCGTTTGGTTTGTGGTCTAATCGGTGACTCAGACCTAATTTATTCAACAAGTTTTTTGCTTGTTCTTCCGCTTTCTTTTTTGGAACGTTAGCGATAAACGCTGGCATGCACACGTTTTCTAATGCAGTAAATTCAGGTAATAGGTGATGAAATTGAAAAATAAAGCCAATGTTCTTATTTCTAAAATCTGCTAGTTCTTTGTCTTTAAGCTTAGAAATATTGGTGTTGTCGTAAAAAACATCTCCTTCATCGGCATTGGTTAGGGTGCCTAAAACCTGAAGTAAGGTGGTCTTCCCCGCTCCAGAACTGCCAGTAATAGAAACGATTTCGCCTTTTTTTATCTCAAGGTCTACTCCTTTTAAAATCTTTACGTCTCCAAACGCTTTGTGAATGTTTTTTCCTTTAATCAAAATCAATACTTTGGGGCACGAATTTAGGAATTCTTTCAAGTTAAAAGCAGGATTAAAGAGTGCCTTATTTTTAAATGGAATAATGTGAAAAAACACTTTTTATTTCGGGGGCAAAAATTTACTTTTGATATCCTAAAAATAAAACAAACAGCAGATGAATATTCACGAATATCAAGCAAAAGAAACATTAAAAGGATTTGGTGTTGCTATACAAGAAGGTATTGTAGCTCAGACACCTGAAGAGGCAGTTGAAGCGGCAAAAAAATTGACGGAGCAAACTGGAACAGAATGGTGGGTTATCAAAGCTCAGGTGCATGCTGGTGGTCGTGGAAAAGGCGGTGGCGTTAAGTTGGCAAAATCTTTAGAAGAGGTAAGGTCTATTTCGAATGACATCATTGGGATGGATTTGGTAACTCCTCAAACGTCAGCAGAAGGTAAGCGAGTTCACCAAGTATTGGTTGCGCAAGATGTTTATTATCCTGGCGAAAGTGAAACGGAAGAGTTTTACGTAAGTGTACTTTTAAACAGAGCTACCGGAAGAAACATGATCATGTATTCTACGGAAGGCGGAATGGACATTGAAGCAGTGGCAGAAGCTACACCACATTTGATTTTTCATGAGGAAATTGATCCTGCAGTTGGCCTACAAGGTTTTCAAGCAAGAAAAATTGCCTTTAATTTGGGTCTTTCTGGTAATGCATTTAAGCAGATGGTGAAATTTGTATTCGCTTTGTACAAAGCATATGATTCCATTGATGCTAGTTTATTTGAGATCAATCCGGTTTTGAAAACTTCAGATGATAAAATTATTGCAGTAGATTCTAAAGTTAGTCTAGATGCTAATGCACTTTACCGTCACAAAGATTTAGCAGCAATGCGCGATGTGCGTGAAGAAGATGCAACAGAAGTGGAAGCAGGTGAAGCAGGTCTCAATTTTGTGAACTTAGACGGTAACGTTGGGTGCATGGTAAATGGAGCAGGTTTGGCAATGGCAACCATGGATATTATTAAGTTGAGTGGTGGAAACCCTGCAAACTTTCTAGATGTTGGAGGTACTGCAAACGCTGAAAGAGTAGAAAAGGCATTTAGAATTATTTTAAAAGATAAAAATGTTAAAGCTATTTTGGTGAACATTTTTGGTGGTATTGTAAGGTGTGATCGAGTTGCTCAAGGAGTAGTGGATGCATACAAAAACATTGGGGAGATTCCTGTGCCAATTATCGTTCGTTTGCAAGGAACCAATGCAGAAGAAGCAAAGAAAATTATTGATGAGTCAGGCTTGAAGGTTCATTCTGCAATTTTATTGCAAGAAGCAGCGGACAAGGTTGCTGAGGTTTTAGCATAAGATTATAAAAAGATGCTCCATCAAGATGGAGTATCTTTTTTGTTTACTTGGTTTATATTGTAAACTTATTTATATTTGCAACGTATTTATAAAACAAAAGTTATGAAAGAAGCAGAAAAGCAAATTCAATACATTGAAGAAATGATTGCCACAGCAAAAGGTAATTTGTCGGGAGGGAAAGTTCATTTTCTTTTATGGGGATGGTTAGTCTTTGCAGGTGCTTTGTCAAATTATGTCTTACTTAACTATACCAACTATGTTAACCCTTGGATTGCTTGGCCAGTGTTGATGAGTGCCGGTGCGGTTCTAGCTTTTTACTTTGGCAGGAAAGAGTCAAAAGAAAGTAGAGTGATTACTAAAATCGATAAAATGTTGGTGCAATTGTGGGCAGGATTTGGCATTACTTTGGGAGTGGTGTTGGTCTCCATGGTCGCTATTGGACCCGTTAAAGCATATCCAATGGTTATGGCTTTGTATGGCTTAGGAACTTTTGTAAGTGGGGGTATATTAAACTTTAAACCACTTCAGGTTGGTGCGATTGCTTCTTGGGTGTGCGCGATAATTGGTTTTTATCAAACCGAGTTCGATGTGCAATTGATTCTCATTGCCGCTGCAATTTTATTCTCGTATATCATTCCTGGTCATTTATTGGATTCTAACAAGTAAAGCACATGTTCAAAGATTTAGATCCTTTATTGCACTCCCAGTTGAGACTAGGTGTCATGTCTATTTTAATGGCAGTGGAGCAGGCGGACTTTACTTACTTAAAAGAAAAAACGCAGGCTACCGCAGGGAATATAAGTGTTCAGATAGATAAATTGGAGAAGGCTGGCTATATTTCTGTGGAGAAATCATTTCGAGGAAAACGGCCTTTAACTACTTGTAAAATAACTAAAAAAGGTGCTACTGCATTCGAAACATACGTTAATCATTTAAAATCATACATTAATTAAAACCAACAAATATGGATTCATTAGAGCAAAAACTGAGAGAAGAAGCCGAAGCAAGAGTAGCTTTTAAAAGGCACTTTAAAATTTACGTAATTATTACGCTATTGATCTGGGCAATTTGGTACCTGTTCCGTGCAAGATTCGGCTATTACGATGGCTACTGGCCAATTTACTCAACGCTTGGTTGGGGTTTTGGCGTATTCATGCATTATAGCGGAGTGTACGGGAACTCTAACAGTAAAATTGATCAAGAGGTAGAAAAGCTGAAAAAGGAAAGAGGCTTAGATTAAGCTTCTTTTTGAATCAGGTAATATACACAGGTTGTCCAATAATTTCTAATGTAAGGAATGGCGCCTAAAAGAGGAAATTGATTTCTAGGTTTTAGATTGAATTTGTACTTGTAAATGGGGTTAATCAAATAGAATTGCTTTAGCGGAATGCTGTACCTGTTCTTTTTACTCAACCTCTCAAAGCGTTCAATGCTAATTCCTGTTTCCTTTATTTCGACCATTCCTTCAATTTTTTCTTCACTCTCTCCACCTAGTTTAAGTAAAGTTTTGTAAAGCGGCATGGGCAATAAATGGTAATACGGTAACTTAGAAAGAGTTTTGCCTTTTACCAACTGTTGATGACCCCCAAATGGCATTTGCCAAGGAGGAAATCCAAAAAAGATATGGCCATTTGGTTTTAGAAAGTCCCTAATGTAGTTTAAAAAGCGATCTTGATCGTGGATGTGCTCAATCACATCTTTTAAAAGAATGAGGTCAAATTGACCTTCTATATCGTTTTGCAAGTCCATGTCGTAAATGTCCTTGCTCATTAATTTTACCTGACCATTTTTTAGCTCGCTTTCAAATACTTGTTCTGCTCTTTTCAACCTAGAGTCTTGCAGTTCTACGCCAAAGCCAAAACAACCCCTATCTGTGAATGCTTTTAGAACACCACCTTCTGCACAGCCTATTTCCATCACTCTCATTCCCTTGCTTAGCGGTAATGATTTTTCAATGAATGGGATTACATAATTTTTAGCATTTTCATACTGCCATTTAATGTAAGTGTCTTTATCTTTATGAAATTCGAAAGCCATAATTTCTTTGCAAAAGGGAAGGGCAAAATTAGGAGATTTTTTAAGATGAATAGAATTTGTATTGTTGGATTGGGTTGGTTGGGGGAAGAGCTTGGTGTTGCGTTGAAGGAAATAGGTTTTTCAGTTAAAGGAACAACTACTTCTTTGGAAAAGATTCCTAGTTTAAAGCAAAAGGTAGACGATGTTGTGCATTTTAATCTTAGTAATACTAGCCCTGCCGATTTAGGTAAAGTAGATGTGTTGGTTTATACGATACCACCTTCAAGTGTAGAAGATTATGCTCAATTAAGCAGTACCTTTTTAAGTGCGGTACGCAAGCAAAATCCTGAAATGAAAATCATTTATACCAGTTCTACATCCGTTTATGGAAATGGTGAAAGGGAAGTAACCGAGAAGAGTACGATAGAGCCTAAGTCGAGTTCAGCTGTAAAAATTTCTGAAGTAGAGGAATATGTGCAAAAAAGTTTTTCTCAGTGGGCCATTCTTAGGATGGGAGGCTTAGTTGGCGGAGAGCGACACCCTGTAAAATACCTTGCAGGTCGAAATGGAATATCTAAACCACTAGCACCTGTTAATCTGTTGCATAGGGAAGACGCGATTGATGCAATTTTGCATTTACTTGCGAACTTCGAAACCGGCGTTTATAATTTATGCTCTGAGAACCATCCGTTCAAAAAGGTGTTTTATTCTGCTGTTGCAAGTGAAAATAATTTAGCGACTATTGAGTTTGATGAAGGTGATATTACAAAAGATAAAGTAGTAAATTGCAACGCTATAAAGAAGAGTGGTTTTGAGTTTAAGTATACGTCCCCCTATGATTTCCCTTTTGAAGTATAAACGTCTAATAACGTTGGTGAGCTTGTTCTTGTTGTCAAGTGTTTCGGAGGCTCAAATAATAGAGCTTGGGGCTAACTTGGGCTATAATATCTCAAAATTTTCTGTAGATAAGAATAAGTTGAGCGATGCAATTACCGTTCGTTCGGGAAAACCTTTCTCTGCTTATAACTTCGGGGTACAAGCTCTAATTAGTCCTGCAAGGCAGCAGAGTTCTGCCTATTTCAGATTAATACCTTCCGTACTTTTTGAAGCTAACTTTTGCAGATGTGGTGGTTTCATGGAACTCGCTCTTACTTCTCCAAACGGCAGTAGCTCATTTAATGAATTGAGATACACGATTTATCGAGGGGAATACGGAGCGAAATTCATTCTTAGTAGCGGACCTTTGCAGCTAATTGTGGGTCCTACAGTTTCGAACCGATTTTATTCTGGAGTACAATTTGGTGTAAATGAAGGACAAAAATTTGCTGGAGATCAATTTAAGGTGATGGCTTTAGCGTATGAGATTGGAGCCGGACTAAAGTTTAATACAGTGCATGTTTCTGCTAGATTCCAACGTTTTATAAATGGATATGGAAGAGAGTCTTCCTTAATTCCGACGGTCATTAATCACTCTCAACTTCGATTCTCACTTCATTATTATTTCCTAAGGAGGGAAAGGGGTAAAAATTGGAATAGTATTTATTGGGATTAATAATTACGTATCGAAAAATTCACCTCGCCCTTCCATAACATTGCTACAGCCCTAGCATTTTCTCCAACCGCAGAGGCTCTGTTGTGCGAAGCAAAACGCATTAGTGAACGATTGCAATCTAGATTAACTTTAATCCATGCCGGACCTAAATCTGACGTTGCCGAAGGAAAGGTAGATCAGTTATTGGAGAAAGTTGGATTGGATAAATCTTCTTTGACGGTAATATGGAAAGATGGCAAACCAGAAAAAGTGTTAACAGCAGTTTGCATTGCAGAAAAGGTGGATTTACTGATTTTAGGGGCGATTAAGCATGAAGACTTGTTGAAGCACTATATTGGTTCTGTGGCTCGAAAGATTTCTAGAAACCCTCCTTGCTCCTTGCTGCTAATTACCAATCCACAACTGCGCTCTCAAGCTTTAACAAAGGTTGTTTTGAACGGATTGCAACATAAAAAAACTAAAAATACAATTGAAAAAGGGGTGCACTTCGCCACAGCGTTTAATGTGAAGAAAATTTCGGTTGTGGAAGAAATTAACCCGAAGGAAGTTAAAACACAGATTGAAGATAACTTAACCTTAGAGCTAGCTTTTCACGAAAGGGAAGAACTGCAGAAGCAAGAAAATAAAAGGACTTTTAAAATACTGGAGTCCTTACCAATTCATCCAAGAACGGAAGTTTCCGTGCGCTGTGTTTTTGGAAAAAAAGGGTATTCCATCAGTCACTTTGCAGAAGTTAAAAAGGCAAGTTTGCTGGTAATGAATAGCCCAGATAATAAGTTGGGATTTTTAGATCGGTTTTTTCCACACGATTTGGAATATGTATTGTCAGACATGCCTTGTGACTTAATGATTGTTCATCCAAAATAACATGGCAGAACAGTCAACAGGTGCACAAGGGTGGAGAAAGTCAGGCATTAGAGATTTGCTTTCCGGGTTTGTAGTTTCGCTAATAGCATTGCCCTTGGCGTTGGGATTATCCACTGCTTCTGGCGTTCCTCCAATGGCAGGAATTATTGCTGTAGTTGTTGGGGGAATTATTGTTGCCATATTTGGAGGGTCTTACGTCACTATATCGGGCCCAGGTAATGGCTTGGTCGTGGTAGTTTTAACCTCTGTTGTAGCACTTGGAGATGGAGATTTACTTTTAGGTTACGCTTATACCTTGGGAGCTATAGTGGTATCCGGAGCGCTAATTACATTGTTGGGGTTCTTGCGCTTAGGTAACTTAGCAGACTTTTTTCCATCCGCCACTATTCAAGGAATGTTGTCGGCAATTGGTTTGATTATCATAGCAAAACAAATCCACGTGATGCTGGGGGAAAGTGGAGTGGAAGCTGCCAACAACTTGATGCTTTTAGCAGAAACCCCTAGTTCGTTAGTCGCTGTTTTTAGTTCACAGGAAACTCCTTGGGTAGCCATTATTGGATTACTTAGTTTAGGGATTATGGCCTTTTATGCTAAGATTAGAAATGCAATATTTCAAGCCATTCCTGCACCATTTTGGATTATCGTAATCGCAATTGGTTTTTATTATTATTTTGAATGGATTTCAATAGAGGAGTTTCCAATTACTGCTGATTTCTTAATTCAAATACCAAGTAACATTCAAGAGAGTTTTGTGCTTGCAGATTTCACGTTGTGGAATAATGTAGAGTTTTTGATTGCGGTAGTATCCATTACCTTAATTGCCACCATTGAGTCTCTTCTGAGTATTAAAGCAGTGGACAAACTGGACGTTTATAAACGGCGATCTAATGTAAATAAGGATTTAAAAGCATTAGGACTCGCCACCATGCTTTCCGGAATTATAGGCGGTTTGCCTGTAGTGGCTGTTATTGCTAGAAGTTCGGTTAATGTAAATCAAGGCGCCACTTCTCGATGGTCCAATTTGTTCCATGCTTTGTTCGTTTTGCTCTTTGTTTTGTTATTTACCAACCTTCTCACTAAGATTCCACTTTCTGCATTAGCAGGAATTCTTGTTTTTACAGGTTACAAATTGGCCTCACCTGCAAAGTTTAAACAGATGTATGCATTTGGTAAAGATCAGTTTGTCATTTATTTAGTCACTCTTATAGCGACGCTGCTCTTTGGATTAATAAATGGAATTGCAATTGGAATAACGGTGACTTTTTTGATTCAATTTTACTTGATGGAGGATCGAATAGAGTTTTTGAGAACTATCACGAGGCCAAATACCTTGTTGTACGAAGAAATAGATGGTTCACTTCATCTGAGTGTGAAAGGACATTCAAGTTTCATCAACTATCTAAAGTTGAAAGAGAAATTGGATTCTATTCCTTCCAACAAGTCAATTATCTTAGATTTTTCGCTTACCAAATTTGTGGATAATTCCGTAATGGAGCACATTCACCACTATAAGGAGGACTTTAAGAAAAAGAACAGTAACCTAGAGGTGATTGGGTTAGATGTACACGATACGACCTCTTCTCACCCATTTGCAGCAAGGCGCTTGGTGCGGCTCACCACCTTTATAACAAAAGGCGATGTACTCACTACCCGACAACAAAAACTAACAGATTTTGCGAAGGATATCGGATGGCAATTTGATGCCAATTCTGTTTTTGAACTACCTAAGTTAGAATCCTTTCCGTTCTTTAGAAGAAAAACAATTAACCACGCTTACAACGTTTTTTTGGGGGAGTACAAGGGGGTGAAGATGAAGCTGATGGATGTAGAGTTTTACGAAGGAGAATTCACTCAAAAAGTAGTGCACAAGCACACGGTTCTAATTCTTTCTCCTCTAGTTTCTCCGCCGCGATTTCGTTTGGATAAAGAACGCATTTTTGATCGAATTGCGGGAATGGCAGGTTTTGAAGACATTGATATAGAGGGGCACGAAGACTTTTCTCGAAGGTTTAAGTTAAAAGGTAAAAACGTAGAAAAGATTAAAGCGTTTTTCAATAACGAGTTGGTGTTGTTTTTTGAAAGTCATCCTTATTATCATTTAGAATCAGATGGCAAGAATATTTTAATACTCAAAGGAAATAGACTATCTTCTATTAGCGAGGTGAAAGCACTAGCCATGTATGCCAAGGAATTGGTAGAAAAGCTTGGCTAAGGATTAAAAATGCTCAATGGCCTCGTAAACTTCTTTCGCAGGAAAGCCCATAACGTTGTAAAAAGAACCTTTTATTTTGTCTACTCCGATTAGCCCAATCCATTCCTGTATGCCATAAGCTCCGGCCTTATCAAATGGCTGGTATTTTTCTACGTAGTAGTTAATTTCTTCTTCCTTCAGCTGCTTAAAGAAAACAGAAGTAGAAACAGAAAACGAAACTTCTTTTTCGGTAGACTTTATGCAGACCCCCGTTATGACTTCGTGTTTTTTGCCGGATAATTTGGCAATCATATTAAAAGCCTCTTTGGAATTACTAGGTTTATTTAAAATCTCATTTTCAATTAATACAACGGTGTCCGACGCAATGAGTAGGTCGTTACGTTCCATTTCTGCGGCAAATGCTGCGGCTTTCTTTTTACTGAGGTATTCTGCCACTTCTCGTTGTGGCATTTCCATAGAAAAGCTTTCGTCGGTGTCTTTCGACTTTTGTGTAAACGAATAGCCTAATTGTTCTAAAAGCTGCTTTCTTCGAGGTGATTTAGATGCCAGTATAATGTTCCACCGTTTAGAATTTAACATTAGAAAAGATAAATTAATCCCGTATATAAAACGCCAATCAGCATAATCACTTTTATGACTTGGCTAATGATGAAGAAGTGTTTTTTCGTTTTTGCTTTTCTAATTTTAACCATCAACCAAAGCAGCGGAAGTGAAATTAAAACCAAAAAATAGGTGAATGAAACCCAATCTTCTGAGTTGACTTGAATAAATTCTAAAAAGGTTAATAGAATTACTAAAAAAGCAACGGCTAGGTTGGCCACTTTTTTTGCTTTAGGAATTCCATGAACAATGGGGAGTGTTTTGCAACCGAATTCCTTATCGCCTTCTATGTCTTCACAGTCTTTAATCACCTCTCTAATAAAGGTTAAAATAAATGCAAAGGCGGAGTATCCGATAATCCAATACAACAAATATTGAATGCTAAATAGCAGGGATCGGATGTCTGTCGATTCAAAGTGAGATTGCAGTTCATTCGCTTTTACGCTATCAAAAAGTAGAATGATTTCATAATAACCGGCTGTAAAAGGAACCAAGGCAGTTAAAGCGGCAATGATGAGGTTTCCAATTAAGATTTGCTTTTTAAAATTGATGGAGTAAAACCATAGTAAAGCAGCACTAACCAATTGAATTAAAACCAACATGGGGTGTTGGATAGAAATAGCAACGTAAAGAGCAAGTGCCAAACCAATAATGTTGACCGTGGTATGCAGGAACATGGCTTGTCTTCTCGAGATGCTTTTCCCAATAATTAATTGTTTGGGTTTGTTGATGTGATCCAGCTTAACATCAAAATAATCGTTGATAATGTAGCCGGCAGCAGCAATTAAAACAGTAGCACCAACGAGCATTCCAAATAGCTTTTCTGACAAAAATAAATCTAGTCCTGCTTGGTTAAGAAAAGGATAAATAATGCCGAATCGAATGGCATATTGCGTTAGTGCAACAATTACCAAGTTGGGGAAGCGAATGAGTCTTAAAAAATGGAAAAGGAAGTTCATGTAGTGTCCAAATTGAAAGTCAAATTTAAAGTAACCATATCGAATCTGCATATTAACTTTACGAAATGAAGTATATTGTTTCCTATTCTAATCCAAATTCTCATTACATTGACATTCAGCTAGAAGTTGAGGTAAAGTCCAATAAAACGCTAAACTTTCAGCTGCCTGCATGGCGACCTGGAAGGTATGAGTTGGGAAACTTTTCCAAAAACATCCAAAAGTTTCGTGCATTGGATGAAAATGGAGCGGAACTGCCGCTAGTAAAAAAAACGAAAGACTTATGGGAGGTAGATTGTAAAAACTGCAGCAAAGTAGTGGTTCAATACAACTATTACGCGGTGGATTTAAATGCAGGGTCTACTTTTTTGGATGAAAGCCAATTGTACATGAATCCGGTGAATTGCCTGGTGTATGAAGTAAATCAAGCTGGAAATGAGTGTGAGCTGCAATTGGTCGTACACGAAGATTTTAAGGTAGCAATCGCGCTTCCAGAAGTCCGTAAAAATACTTTTGTAGCAAAGAATTTTGATGAATTGGCCGACAGTCCTTTTATTGCCTCCGCAAGCCTGCAGCATCATGAATTCAAAGTTTCAGATACTTTATTTCATTTGTGGTTTCAAGGAGAGTTTAAACCAGATTGGGAACTGTTGGAAAAGGATTTCATTGGCTTCACCAAGCCTCAAATTGAACTTTTCGGAGACTTTCCTACCAAAGAGTACCATTACCTTTTTCAGGTTTTACCTCAATCCGCATACCACGGCGTAGAGCACTGCGCATCAACGGTAATTTTACTTGGACCTTCGTATAATATTCTAAAAAAAGAAGGCCGATATGAAGATTTACTAGGTGTTTCTTCGCATGAATTATTTCATACGTGGAACGTAAAACGCATTCGACCAATTGAAATGGTGCCGTATGACTTTTCTAAAGAAAACTATTCAAAGCTTGGCTATTTGTCGGAAGGAGCCACCACTTGGTACGGCGATTTGATGCTTTACCGTGGAAGAGTTTTTGACGATGCTGCATTTTTCAGAACGTTTAATCAGATTTTGGAAAGGCATTATAACAATCCCGGATCTTCTAACATGTCCGTTGCAGACTCTTCTTTCGACACGTGGTTAGATGGCTATGTTTTAGGTGTTCCAAATCGAAAGGCTTCCATTTATACAGAAGGAGCGTTAAACACGTTTATGTTAGATGTGGAGATACGCAAAGGTTCCAACGGTAAATATTCCTTCGATACCGTTTTGAGAGCTTTTTACGACGAGTATTATAAAGAAGGGAAAGGTATTTCAGAAGGAGACTATAAAGCTGAAATTGAAAAATATGCAGGGAAAGACTTATCTGCGTTTTTCTCGAAGTACATTAATGGAGCAGAGGATTACACGGAGCAATTGGAAAGTGCGTCGGAATTCTTCGGTTTACAAATAAAGCGACTTCCATCGCCTGTTTTTTACGAAGCTTACTTTGGGGTCAAAATGGTAGAGAATAAAGTTGCCATGGTATTTCCGAATTCACCTGCAGAAAAAGGTGGAGTTTCTATCAACGATGAAATTGTAATCATTAACGGGTATAAAATCAATAACGACTTATCGGAATGGCTAGAATATTACAAAGAAGGACCTATTTCTTTGGGAGCTTTTGATCAACACGGTAGTGCAAAACGAATTCAAGTAAACCTAACTGATGAATTTTACTTTTCGAAATATGAGGTAAGTTGGAAAACTGAGTTGACGGAGGAGCAGAAGCTTAATAGAAAGGCTTGGAGAGGGTTTTAAGAGAATTACGAATTGCGAATCTTGTAATTACGAATGTTTTTAATTTATTTCATTAGCAAGTTTTGGCAGAAATTCGGTGATTTCTTATGTTTTCTTGATAATTGACGAGGTAAAAGATTCGCAATTCAATTTTTTGCGAAAAGCGAAAAATTAGTCCTCCTTAAAGAAATCCAAGGCGCTCAAATCAATGATGTGAACTCCGCTGTAATAAAAGTGTAAAATCTCGGAATAGTTATACCCCAAGGCGGCCATTTCCATGGCTCCAATTTGGCACAAACCAACACCATGTCCAAACCCTCGACCTTTTAAAAGCACATTGTTTGCGGTTTCTTGAATGTTAAAATAAGTGGAGCGTAGTCTAAATTTTCCTCGCAACTCCTCGAAAGAGAGTTTAGATTGTGGAAAGTATTTCATTCTTTCGTTTAAGCTGAGGTTCATGTACTGCTGCTCTTTAATAGTGTTTGGCAAGCGCGCAGTTAAGTAGTTTTTCCACTGGTTTTTGTCAATTTCTTTCTGCCAGTTGGCGTCCTTGTGCTTTAAGCAAAAGGTGTCTTTTACAGACCGAAGATAGTAAAGCGACTTGCTCCAAACGTCTTCTGAATTCACGGTTTGTCCACCGCAAGAGGAGTGGAAAGCCGCAGTAATTAATTGAATTTCGGAATCTACTATAACGGCACCTCGAGTTTGCATGGAAGCCTCTACAATGTTATTAAAAAAGGTTTTCCCATGGTATGCTTGGCAGTGTACCTCGTCGCAAAGGTTATAACCTTCTACAATGTGTTTTTCTGTGTTTGCTAAAGCATAGGTTCGGCAAATGATCGCTTGCAGCTTAAAATATTCTTTAGGAGGCTTTCGACCAACTTCTGCTTCCACAACCCCAGCAACGTAGTTATCCAAATCTAAGTTGTTGATGAGTTGCATTTTATTTCGCTGGGCAACAATTTTTAGGTTGTCGTCGAATCTGCGCTCTAAACCTTCAGGATTGGTGCTTTTTACCATAAAATGGTTGTACCAGCCAACTCCCATCAGGTTGACCTTGCGGAACTTTCCAATGGATTTTCCATCTTGTTTTACTTCTACAAAACCATCCACGTACTTAATGTTGAGCGAAGCTTTTGACTCTAACTCTTTGATTTTTCCGGCTTCCGTGAACAAGGCGTACTTCCCCGCTCTCACGGAAAAAGTGAAACTGTTTACTTTCTTAGATGCAAAAACACCAATGTTGATGAACTCTGCATGAAGTGCAAAGCAAAATAAAAACGGGAAAAGGAAGGTTAGTAGTTTACGCATGGTTTAAATCATTAACCAATAATTCGGCCGTTTTTGCAGAGGCTCCACCGCTGCCGAGTTGGTTAATCAATTCGTCAAATTTATTCAACATCTGCGTTCTTTCTGGTGTGTTATTCAGCAGTTTTCCCAATTCCGTTTTTAATAACTTTCTGTTTAAGTCTCCTTGAATAAGTTCAGTGACCACCTCTTCGTCCATGATCAAATTGACCAATGAAATGTACTTTATGTCTACAATCCGTTTAGCAATTTGATAGGATATCGCATTCGCTTTATAGCACACCACTTCTGGTACTTTAAAGAGGGCTGTTTCTAAGGTTGCAGTTCCTGAAGTCACCATTGCCGCATGAGAAATGGTGAGCAAGTCGTACGTGCGATTGGGAATTACTTTTAGAGAAGGGTATTCCTTCAAGAACGGATCAAAATAGCTCAAATCGAAGCTAGGAGCCGCCGCCAAAATAAACTGGAACTCTGGAAAGTTCTTAATTTGTTTCAGCATGATGGGTAACATGACTCCAATTTCTTGCTTTCTACTTCCGGGTAAAATCGCGACAATAGGTTTGTCACTAACTTTAAATTCTGTCCGAATTTCTCGCTTTCGATTCTCCGAAGTATCTCTATTTTCAATAGCATCGAGTAGGGGATGCCCTACGTATTCCACATCGTAGCCATACTTTTTAAAAAATGCTTTTTCAAAGGGTAGAATGGTATAAATTTTATCGGTGAATTTGGCAATCTTGTGAACTCTCCCTTTTTTCCAAGCCCATATTTGAGGAGAAATGTAGTAGTATACTTTTATTCCTAAGTTTTTTACAAATTCCGCAATTCGCAAGTTGAAACCCGGGTAGTCAATTAGAATGACAGCGTCTGGCGCAAAGTTTTGAATGTCTTTTTTACATTCTTTTATGTTGCCAAGAATGGTTTTCAGGTTCATGATCACTTCGGCAAAACCCATAAAGGCTAAATCTCTATAATGTTTTACTACCTGCGCTCCCGCAGCCTCCATTAAGTCTCCACCCCAAGCTCTAATTTCTGCGGAGGTATCTTTTCTTAAAATTTCTTTGATGAGGTTACTACCGTGTAAATCCCCTGAAGCTTCGCCTGCAATAATGTAGTATTTCATTACAACCCTCCTTTGATGAATTTGTCGATGACAACCACAAAAGCTAGAATCATGGTGACAAAAATAACTCCTCGCGCTGCCTTGTCATACTCCACTCGGTAAAAAAGGAAAAAAGCACCTAGGTTAATGATGGCGCAAAGGCTCAATAGTTTTAAGATAATAGAGGCAAATACCATTTTGCGCAAAAACTGAGGAACCGTAATGTAGCTATAGGAAGAAAGGTAGACTATGCCCATTACCAACAATGGTAAAACAATTCCGGCGAGCGCCCCGACCCATATTTTATCGAATTTATTTGTCATTCTCTAAGGGTTTAATGGCTTTTAAAACGGAATAAGCAGTTACATCGTATTGCACGGGAACGACGGAGATATAATTGTTTTTCAATGCCCACTCGTCTGTGTCGGTGGCCTCCTCTTCGTGGTTCACAAATTTACCAGTTAGCCAGTAATAGGCATTGCCTGAAGGGTCATGTCGTTCATCAAAAGTTTCTTCCCACACGGCATTTGCTTGTCGGCAAACTTTAATTCCTTGAACGAGGTCAGCGCCTATCGCCGGGAAGTTTACGTTTAAGCAGCAATTACCCTCTAAATGGTTTTCTAAAGTGTATCGAATTATTTGGTCTACGTATTTTTTGGTGGGCTCAAAGTCAGCGTCAATTCTGGTATCGTCTAAGGAAAAGCCGATGGAAGGAATTCCTTCTATAGATCCTTCTACAGCGGCAGACATGGTGCCTGAATAAATAACATTGATGCTAGAATTGGAGCCATGGTTAATTCCCGAAACGATTAAATCGGGTCTCTCTTTAGCAATTTTGGTAGTAGCTACTTTCACACAATCAACCGGAGTTCCGCTGCAACTGTAAGCAGTTACTCCATCGAGGTCGAACTCTTTAATGCGAATCATGGCATTGATGGTAATGGCATGACCCATTCCCGATTGTGGCTTGTCCGGTGCTACTACAACAATTCGATTTGTGATTTTTTTAACTACTTCAATTAAGGTTTTAATACCTGGAGCAGTTATTCCGTCGTCGTTGGTAATTAGTATAAGTGGATTCTTCTTCATGTAACTATCTTTCAAAATTTAAAATTAAGCGTATGAATCTGGATGGACGAGAAGTTTTTGGAAGGTTTAACACAAAAGGTTGTCAATAAAAATGGGGCATAACAGGAGTGTGCTTGACGTAACAATTTTGTGTGTAAGGATTTTGTGTGTAACAATTTTGTGTATTTTGATTGTATGGATAAGTCGTTTGAAGTCCGGAATAAATAGTGTCCTAACTAGCTTTTACTATTTGGATATATTATGCCGTTTTACATCAATTAAATAATGCCAAGTACGAAGTCTTAACTTTATGAAATGAAAAAATGTGTTTTGTATTCGTTTCTAGTCGTTGTATTTTTTTCCTGCACTTCAACTGATTCGTATGAGTTTAGAATTGATGATTCATTTAGCAAGAAAGAAATAGAGGAACTACTAAGTGCTGCTGCAGTTGATGGAATAAATATTCAGTTGGATAAGCTAATTTACTCTTCTGGAGGGCGAATTAAAGAAATAAAAGGGACTGTAAAGTCAAGAATTCAAAGTGGAAGTTTTTCGTCGAGCAACTTTAATGACCTAGTAATTGAGTCGACGAACGATAGGTTTTCAATACAAATCAATTAAAGCCAAAGGATGCTTTGTAGGCTGTTTGCATTTGTTAGCGCTTTGTTAGTTTATAGCACAGCAACTGCTCAAATCCCAAATTATTTAGTTTTTGATAAAGAACTATCTCAAAGTTTTGGTGCTGAGAACGGCATAACGCTTCATAAATTTTTGTATGAAAAGACGGATGAATTTATTCCGTTGAGGCTTAATGAAGAAAATACTTTTTGGAAGAAGAGTGGTGGGATTGGATATCGGTTGTTGAAAGCATCTGTTTTAGATTTACAAGTGAATTGGATGTTCACAGTTGTTCAGCGTGAAGCTTTTGGACATGGAAGCAGGTTTAGAGAGTTTGGATATTCTGCGAACTATTATAATTTTTATCTTATTCCTCCTCTTGGAAGAGGAGGGAGTTATGCTATTGAAGGAACATTAGCACCAAATAAAATGACTACTCTTCCTGAAATTTCTGCCATGCATTTTGGAGGCAATGAGGCAAACCTTGTTCTTTCCGATCGGTTGAGTTCAAGAGCAATTCTGGAAGGCGATATGCATTACCAGGAATCCATTCTTTATTTAATGACAAAGAATAACTTGCTTTTTTATTTATGGAATGATCGGTTGTTAAGTGATTTTGTGACATTGGATGGAGATGTGGATAGTTACATTCTTAACCTAAATCGTTTTTATTCGAATGCAAATGGAAAAGAGTATAGTACAGACAAACTATCGTTACAAAGTCTAGTTTCTCTCTTAAATCCGATGCAAATTTATTCTGTGGTTTCACTTGCTAAGGACTATTTACTTGATGGGAATGCTAGGGGTAAGAAAATTCCATCGATCAACTTTTCAAAATTTAATTACTTGCCTTCCATGGGCTACAATCTTACTCCATTTGGCTCAGAGTTTATTTTAACCAATTATTTTTTCACGGATGAGCAGTCGCTACAAGTAAACTTGAACTATGGCGATCAGACCTTTTTTGACTTTTACAGCGCAGGAGCCAAGGCGTTTAATTTATTTCCAAGGCAAAAGTTATATGTCGGCGCAGAAATGCAAATTTGGTCGCAGCCCGAGTTACAACTAGAAGAATGGACACTTACGCAAAACGAAGCTCAGTTAGGCGGTCTAGTTAGAGCAGATGTTTCTTATTTCCCTTTTAAAGAATCGAAAGATTTTGGATTATTTGCACAGGTTGGATATAAAACGAAGGGGTACGTTTTAGGCGAGAGATTAGACGAAGGTCTTCTATTGCAGTTTGGTATTTCTTTGAAGGGTAAATAGGTAGTGCATTTACATCAAATGTCAATCGTGCAATAAAAAAAGTCACATTATTTCCTTGCATTCATGGCGTTGGATTTAAGGTTAATTGGTTGTTTTTTTTACGAACATCAAATAGCTTAAACTTTTGAGCAGAAATTCAGTGGAAATAACTTTAAATGTACTACAGAATACCAACGAAAAATCGGCTACAATCTGCATTGCAGCCGATTTGAAATGTATGCTTAAGCAACAATTAGTTTCTCATAAAGAAGTCTTTCTCCTATTCTCATAATGACAATATATGTGCCTTTTTTGAGATTGAAGTTCTGTATTGAAACCCGATTAATGCCGAGTTGTACGTCTACGGTTTTTTCAAAAACAACCTTTGCTTTCATGTTTATTATTTGCAACTGACTACTTGTTTCAATCTTAGCGTTAAAGCTAAATGTTGATTGCTCCGTCATTGGATTTGGAAATAGAGTGGCTTCATTTTCTGCTGGTGTTAAAGATTTTTCAACTTCGACGAATGCTACGTTTTCGACCTTTATTTCAAAGTCCAGTTCCTTTACACCATCACTTTTTATGCTAAAAACAACTGATTCAACATCATTGCCTACGAACTTGTCTCCATTACTATTTTTAAAGTCAGATAAGTAGATGGTTTTTTGTTCTCTTAATTTTTGGGCAGCTATTCTAACTCTAAATTGTTCTGACCAACTTGTTATACATTTTCTAACAATGGTTAATTCAACCACTTGATTTGATTCTAAATCAAACTGGATCGCATTGAAACTTGTTATACTTTGTTCAGCTCCATTTGGATTTAAGTTCTTAAAAAATGAAACATAATTTTTTACCATTCCCGAAGCTTGAATTCCTCTTTCGATTGAAAAGTTATTATGATTGATGCTAGCAGAACCTTGCTCACTTACATTGTAATTTGTTAAAATTGCTCCTTCCGTTTCAAAGTCAGTTCCCCAGGCGCCATCAGCGGCATAAAGGACGTCAGAGGTTAACATTGAACTACCGAGTTCGAAACCTACGTCGAACAAAGTTCCAGTCTGAATTTCAATTGTTTGTTCTTTTGTGCCATCTAATGAGATCAACTGTTGTATTGGAGTTCTACCTGAGGTTTCAGTTTTACTCAACGTTCCTTTTAATTCAATTTGAGAACTACCGTTGAGGTTGGCAACTGTTAAGTATAATTTCCCATTCTTATAATTTCCTTTTTTTACATACACTTTTGGCAGTTCAATCGTTTGTTTTAAAAATGAAACAGTTCCTTGTTGTTCTAATTTATTTAAGGCATCAATCAGCAATTGAACTGTCATGGCTTGAGACGAAGACCACAGTTGGAAGCTTAAGTTATCATTTGCATTCTGATAATCTCCTAATGCCCAATTATTGTCAACTATATAATTCCCGTTTGTTTGTTTCTGAACAACATAGTTTACAGCATATTCGACTGCTCCATCTGCCTGTTTTAATTTGAAAAATATAAAAGGATGTTGTTCAATTTGAAGTGTATAAATATCTAATAATTCAGCACCGTTTAATCTGTCGCACACTACTTTGGTATGTTCATATACTTTGTTTTGAGTATACATGACCATAGCAGCTCCTTTTCTTTTATCATTTGCAACATAGTCTACAGCAAATATTTCTTGAGCATTTGTGATTTGTAGCAGATCTGTCGGTGTTGTTTCGTACGCTAAAGAATTAAAAAGCGACGAAGTAGGTAATAATTGGTTCAAATTTGCAATACTAGATTTATTTCGGCTTGCACCTTTTGTTAAGTTCATTTGCTGAGCAAACTCATCAAACCTTGGCAATTCATCAAACTTGTTGTAATCGGTACTTTTAACTTTCTTTCGTTTAAAATTTCGCTGTGCAATTCTACTTGCTAAATCACCATTGCTTTCTAAACCTCCATTTCCACCTGAACCAGTCGAAGTACCTGCATCTGTAATGGTATTTATTTTGTCCGTTGCAATTGCCGTATAAGGGTTTGCACTTACATAAAAAATGGCATCGTTAAAATCTTGATCACAACTGGCATAATCTCTTCTAATGTCTTCAAATCCAAGAGCAATTCTTTCGTTTATCGCATCATTTAATAATACATTATGATTCCTGTCAGAAGCATTGCTTTCAGGATTGAAATCTGTATTGGAATACACTTTCCAATAACCGTTTCCAACCGCTGAGCCGTTCCAACCATTCGCAATTAAGAACCAACCAATACCGGTTCCTGGAGAGAAATCTCCTAATTTTACTTTATCACCAGGCATTAGATCCCCACCGCTGAACCTTGCAGATACATTTGGGAATATAATAGTTTCATTTACAATTTGTGCTACCGTCTGAGGTGGATTTGCTAAGTCATAAGTATAAAACCCAAGTACATTTCTATATCCGGCACCTTCAGCAACAAATGTTACCCACACAGCCGCTGAATCAGTTAGTTGAATGTCTGTTGCAGTTCCTGCACTTATGTATTGAGGATTGTAAATAGGAACGGGCTTGCTCTCAGGTAATGAAGCGTCAACATCGTCTAAAAAGCTTTGATTTACAATATCACTCGGATTGACAAGGTAGTTTGGTTTTCCGTTATTGTCGTAAGTGCCCAAGTAGTTGTATTGAGCTTTTAGTGAATAGCTAAAAAGGAATGCAAGAATCCACATAAATGCTTGAACTCTAAATTCTGTAGAACGTAATGTTTTTTTCATGATTTCTGTTTCTAATTTTGATTTTCTAGATTATTTGTTACTCTTTATTTTTACTTTTTTTGACTTAAATATTTTTCTGGTTTTAAATTTTTTGAAGTTTCTTTTACTTTTCACTTGTTTAATTTGAAGGGCCTTTTTTGGCTTAGAATTGTTGTTGTTCTCTGCGCTAATTTGGTTTGCAGAAAGTATAAGAATTGCTGCAAATAATAGTCTTAATGTTTTCATAGTGTCGTTTTTAATTCGATGCAAATGTTCTCTTAGGTAAGAGTGTATATTGATTGTATTCGGAGTTTGGTAGAAGCATTTCGGAGTTTGGTTTCTCCGCAAGGTCGAAACGACTTCGTCGGGTTGGAGTGGATTTGAGAGTTGAAATAACTCGACAGGCGAGAGATGGTTTTGACAGTCGAAATAACTGCATGGCTATCACTTTTGTCCAATAAAAATCCCGAATCTGATGATTCGGGATTTTTAAGAAAAAAAGACAAGTATGTTTAATTTACTTGCACTCCAATGATACACATGTCATCCACTTGTTCTAAATCTCCAGTCCATTCATCAATTAGGTCATGAAAAGCATCTAACTGTTTGCTCATTTGCAATTGATGGTTGGCTAGAATCGTCTTTTTTAATTGAATTTTCTTTAGTTTTTTTCCCATTGGACCACCAAACTGATCTTGGTATCCGTCGGTATAAGAATAGATATTATCGCCTGTTTTTAGACTGATTTGTTGATCTGTGAATGGAGTATCTTTTTTGCCAAAATCATAACCCAATGTAATTCGATCTGCTTTCATTTCAATGAGTTCTTCGTTTCTAGCAATATAAATCGAGTTTAATGCTCCGGAATAAGTAAGTATCTTTTCTTGTGGATTGGAATAATCAATACAATAAATTGAAATATCCATTCCATCTGTAATGTGTTTGTTTAACTCTTTTTGCAAAAATGTACCAAGATGATTATTTAGATTGTGTAAAATTTCTGCAGGGCTGAATTGGTTGTTTTGAATTACCGCTAGGTCTAATCCTTGTTTTCCGATGATGCTCATAAAAGCACCTGGAACACCATGCCCTGTGCAATCTGCAGTTGCAACAATTAGTCGCTGATTCTCATCATCATTATATTGCCAATAAAAATCTCCTGAAACAATATCTTTTGGTTTGTAAAAGATAAAATGATCTTTTATAGCTGCTGATTGAATTCCAAATCTTGGAAGTAGGGACTGTTGTATTCTTTTTGAATATGCCAAACTATCTGTCATTTCAGTATGTAATACATCTAAACGATCTCTTTGATTTTCCAACCGTTTATTCAAAAAATACAATTCGCTTGATTTTGTTTCAAGTAATCGTTCAGCTTCCTTTCTAGCTGTAGTTTCTCTGTCTAGTCTGCGCTGCATTACTAGGTCCATTTGTTGTGGGGCTGTTTCCATGGTGTAAATATTCTCAGATTACTCTTCCTAAAAAGCTTGTTTTCGGAGTTTGGAATGGTTGTTTCGGAGTTTGGTTTCTCCGCAAGGTCGAAACGACTATACTTTTCGCTATGAAATTGAATTAGACTGCGAGGTTTTTAATAAAATGACCACTTCACTTGTCATACTGAGCGGAGTCAAAGTAAAAAGTGAACGTACTTTCGAGTTTTGACCAAAATAAAAAAGCAACTAGATTTAGTCTAATTGCTTTTTGTTGTTGTGGGTAGCTTGTCTTTCTCAGGAAGTTCTAAATGACAGTATGTCGTGTTCTTAGATGCTGTTGTTTTGCACACAGTCATTTCGACCTTGCGGAGAAACGAGTGTGCCACTATTCTACTGTAACACTCTTTGCTAAATTCCTTGGCTGATCTACATTACAACCTCTTTGCTTGGCTATGTAATACGATAAAAGCTGTAACGGAATTGAAGTCAAGAAAGGTGTTAACTGCTCTGTGGTCTCAGGAATACAAATTATATGATCAGCCAACTTTTCAATCTCTTCTGTACGCTCATTAACTATTGCAATTATTTTACCTTTTCGAGCTTTAACTTCTTGCATGTTGCTAATTACCTTACCATAAATGCTGTCTTTTGTTGCTATTACAACGGTCGGCATAGATTCATCAATTAAGGCGATTGGTCCATGTTTCATTTCCGCTGCTGCATAACCTTCTGCATGTATGTAAGAAATCTCTTTAAGCTTTAAAGCACCTTCCAATGCCATTGGGTAATTGTAACCTCTTCCTAAGTATAAAAAGTTGTTTGCGCTATTATATTCTCTAGCTATTTCTTCTACTTCAGAATCTATGGTTAAGGTTTGCTTAATCAGTTTTGGTAATTGAATCATTTGGTCAACAACTGACTTGTACGTCCAAGCCTCGATGGTTCCTCGAAGTTTACCAACTTCTAATGCTAATAAGGTCAGTACGGTTAATTGAGCAGTAAATGCCTTGGTTGAAGCCACTCCAATTTCTGAGCCTGCATGAGTATATGCTCCGGCATCAGATAATCTTGAAATAGAAGAACCTGCTACGTTGCAAATTCCAAAAACAAAAGCCCCTTTCTTTTTTGCCATTTCAATTGCCGCCAATGTATCTGCAGTTTCGCCAGATTGCGATACTGCAATTACAATATCATTCTCCGTAATAATTGGGTTTCTGTACCTGAATTCTGAAGCGTATTCAACTTCCGTAGGAATTCTGCCAAACTCCTCCAATAAAAACTCTCCAACCAATCCTGCATGCCAAGAAGTACCGCAAGCCAAAATAATAATGCGGTTTGCATTCTTGAACCATCGTTCGTTTTCTGCAACGCCTGCCATTACAATTTTTTGTGTTTTAGGGTCTAACCTTCCTCTCATGCTATTTAATACAGAGTCAGGTTGTTCGAAAATTTCCTTCATCATGTAATCTTCATAATCTCCTTTGTTGAGGTCTTCTAAATTTTGCTCTAACTCTTGAATAAAAGGAGTTACTTCTTCGTCTTCTAGTGTTCTAATGTTACAATCTCCATTTGATTTTACCACTGCAATTTCCTCATCATCCAAGTAAATTACGCTTTGAGTATGTTGGATAAACGGTGAAACGTCAGAAGCTAAATAGAATTCTCCTTGATCTAAACCAATCACCAATGGACTACTTTTTCTAGCAGCAACTAATTTCTCAGGATCATTTTTAGAAAGCACAACAATTGCATAGGCACCTTCCACTTGACGAAGCGCCAATTGAACAGCTTTTTCTAAACTGCAATTGTTTTCTGTTTTCACTTCATCTATTAGGTGAATCAATACTTCTGTGTCTGTGTCAGATAAGAAAGTATGACCTCTTCTCATCAACTCTTCTTTTAGTATTGCATAATTCTCAATAATGCCATTGTGTACTAATGCAATATCGCTATCATCGTTACAGTGGGGGTGAGCATTCTTGTCATTCGCTTCGCCATGGGTAGCCCATCTGCTGTGGCCAATTCCAATATTACCTCTTCTGTCTTTGCTTTCTGTAAAGCTTTCTAAATTTGCAACCTTTCCGGCTTTTTTGTAAACGTTTAATTCGTTTTGATTTACTTGTACTGAGCCTGTCGAATTTAATAGTGCAATTCCTGCACTGTCGTATCCTCTATATTCTAGTCTTTTTAGACCATTGATTAAAATTGGGTAAGCTTCGTTTTTTCCTAAGTAAGCAACTATTCCGCACATAATTTTTTTGTTTTAAATGATTATGTGAACAAAGGTGCCGAGAAGTGAAAGGGCAGAATGGAAGCTTTCGGAGTTTGGAGTTAATGATTCGGAGTTTGGCAGTTAATTAACTTTATCCTCTAAAATCCTCTCTAAATAACTTGCTTTTTTTAAGATAGAGCATATTGTTTTCCAGGTCGAATAGTAAATTGAAGCGCTTGAAAATATCCATGCCTAAAACACTCATTTTTTGTTTACCAATAGCTCCTTCGAAAAATGATACAGGCAAGTTCGAGAAAGTTATTTCTCCAATATGGAGATTGCCGAGTTCGGATTTTTTTAAATGCTGTGTTGAGTAAGTATTCTGTTGTTTTAGGATTGATAGTATCATATGGTACTATCAATCCTCCTTCTTCGCGAACCCTGCTCTTGTCATTTCACCCCAACCTTTATTGCTTCCAGTTATGTAATCCCAATTGCCTTTTATGCTCCACCACACTGTTCTTGGGTGGTATTTGAAAGGTTCGGTTATGCCATTCCAAAAGAGTAATAGAATGTCTTTTGGTTGAGTATATCTGCCATAGGTGCGTTCTTGCGTATAGATGGCATAGGTTGAAAGCATCACTGCAAAAAAGTAGACCATTGCTAATAAAGAAAAGAAGTAAGGCCAATTTGCCAATCCCATAAACGCCATAATTATAAAAAAGAGGGTTCCAAAAAGCTCTACAAATGGAGCCATCCATTCTGCCAATAACCAATAAGGGTAAGAGACCATTCCTAAAACTCCAAACTTTGGGTTTAGACACATTTTTTTGTGCATGAGCAAACATTCTATGGTCCCTCGAGTCCAACGGTTTCGTTGCCTGCCTAAAATGTTATAATCTGCAGGAGCCTCAGTCCAACAGAGAGGTTCGGGCACATAGCCGACTTGGTATTTTTCTTTTCGCTCTCTCATGTAACCGTGCATGCGCATCACCAGTTCCATATCTTCCCCAACCGTATTGTGATTGTAGCCACCTGCCGCAACAGCAACTTCACGATCAAACAATCCGAATGCTCCAGAAATAAGTAACAATCCATTTATTTTACTCCAGGCTGTTCTTCCCAAAAGGAACGCTCGAATGTATTCTAAAACCTGAGCTTTTGGAATATACGTCTCTGGTGTTTTTACTTGAATTAATTTACCGTCTCGAATTTCAGAGTCGTTAGTTAACCAAACAATTCCGCCAACTGCAATCATTCTTTTTTCGCCAGCTTCCATAATGGGTTTTACCATTTTCAAGAAAGACTCAGGCTCAATAATACAATCTACATCAATGCAAGCAAAGTACTCACTAGTACTTACATTAATGCCAACGTTAATAGCATCTGCTTTTCCCCCATTTTCTTTGTCTACAAAGATTAGCTTGCTAAAAGCAGGATTCTTAGAGCGATAAATTCCTCTAATTTTTTTGGTAGAAATTGTTTCTTGGTAATCGAAAGGAACTTTTTCTAAATCATACGCTGCGACTGCTTTTTCTCTCGTATCATTTTTACTGCCATCGTTGACAATAATTACGGTTAACTTACTGTAATGCAGTGAAAGTAAAGATCGAATGTTGTCTGTAATAGTAACGCCTTCATTATAAGCTGGTGCAATAATCGAAATACTCGGAACAAGGGGTGAGGCTAGAATTTCTCTGTAATTCGTTAAGTCTCTTTCTTTACGGTATTTCATAACCACTCCTGCGGAAACCACCCCAATTACTAGGTAGGAGAGGAGCACACCAACACAGTAAAAGAAAATTCCATATTGGAAAAATGTAAAAAGATAGTCTAAAAAAGTATCCATACTTATTGGTTGGTCCATTGGCGAGCATGCTCAATGATGTTCTTGGTTTCTATTGAAACTAGCTCTAATTGCTGATCCAAGAGTTCTTCGCCTTTGCTTCCTAGCTTTACAAGCGCCTTAGCTGCTGCTAATTGAATGTCGTAGTTTTCAGGGTTTAGTTGCGATACAAAAAAAGCAGCGTCAGCTTCACCAGCGATGCTCATTAATGTGCTTATAATGTGTGTTTTTAATCGGCTGTCTGATTCGTTGAAATTTTTGTGCAAGTATTTTACTGACTCTTCTGAACCAATTTCTGATAAACTTTCTACAATGGTTTGGTTGATTTTACTGTATTCGAAGCTCAATTTCTCTAACAATTTTTTCTCTGCTTGGGCTTGATTAAATAGTGCCACCATTCTAATGGCAAAAAGTTGGACAGAAGTTAACTGGTGATCTATAAGCGGCAAAAAACTTGGAACTTCTTCTGAAGGAATACGGTGTAATAAATTATGAATTCTAAGTTGTTCCCATTCGTTTAAATCATGCTCTAAGTCCTCAAATAAACTGAGTGGATTAATGTCCATTTTCATTCGAGCTAAAATGGCCTCTAGTCGCACTAAATGGTTTCTATCTTTTACAAGTTTAAATAAAGGCAGATAGCCATCTTTAATGTCCATTTGCTTTAACTCTTGAATACCTTCCACCCGTAGCATCCAATCAAAACTTTTTAACTTTTTAAGTGATTCTTCTTTGTATCCTAAGGTAAGGTATACTTCTCTCAATTTGTGAGCAGCTTCGCCGGCCAAATTGCTATGTAAGTCCAACAACTCTTTCAATAAAGTTTTTCTGTTAAATTCTTTTGTGAAGTCTTCTTTGTTCAGTGCTAAAGTGGTCTCTTTGTTAGCCGACATCAACTCTAGTGCTTTGTCTGTATAATCGCCGCTAGCTAATTCTGACAGGAATTGATGGTATTTTTCATTCAACTTTGACGTATGTGCCAAGTCTCTATTTTTTTTCTTCCGGATGTAAATTGTCCTCAAAAGTATCACTACTGTAGCGACAATAAAGAAAACAATCAGACACCAAATAAAAACCAGCTGTGGCTCATTCTTAATTCCACGAATGACTGATTCTTTTGAAAAAGGCAAATTACTGGTCAATATGTTTTGAAGAAACACCATTAAAACTTACTACTTAAACCAACTCCTAAAGTGATTCGCTGCCCTTGTTGGTTTTCTCTATACACAGCAGATTCATAGGCTGAGGTGATGGAAAATGCAATTCTATGGTTGATAAACCTTCTATAGTCGATTTGAAGTCGCTTTGAATTAATATTGGAAAAAGGTTTTACCGATCCATATGCTTGATAGTCTCTAGCATTTGACCCGCTTCCAACCTCTGCTGAAAGAGTGCTTTTCTCATCTTTAAAAAAGTGGGTTAATTTTAAGCCATGGGTGGCGCTTTGCCCTTCAGGACTATGAATGCTAGTAAAGCGATAAGTTAGACTATTATTACCAAAGTACTTGGTAGCCGAGCCTAAATAAAACCAAACATTTCCTGCTTCTTTAAAATTCATATTTCTATAGCCTAACTCAAGTTCGTACCCTTTTTTAAAAGTTCTAAAAATGGAAGCTCCGTTTCTAAAATTAGGGAATAATTCGGTATTAGATAATCCTACGTCAATGTATGCATAGTAGTTCGAATCTATTTTCGGATAAAATTCAAGTTCGCCTTGCAAGCCTTTTAAATTAAAACGATTAGAGTGGTTTGCTGAAATAATAAGTGGTCCATATTTCGTTTTATTCTTCATGATGAATGAAGTGTTCTTCCACAAACTGCTATCCAATGTAAAATAGTCTTGGGTATGATTCAACAAAATCTCTTTTTGAAATAACTTTTGTTGAATGAGTTGAAGTAGCTTTTTAAGAATCTCGTTTTTTGGGTCAACGAGTAAAGTGGCTTTGCACAACAATTCGGCTTCAGTCCACTTTTTATCACCCATAAGCGCTTTAATCTGAATTGTTTTAAAGATTAATTCATCACCATTGTTTTGCAAACCTTCTTTTGCAAATTTATAGCTAGCCGACCACATGCTCCCCCACAGAGCAGTGGTGGCTGCTATTTGGTAGTTGCTTACTACCTTAGGAAATTCTAAAATAAGTTGATTGCTTATTGTTAAGCTGTTATTATATTCCCCAGACCAAGCAAATACTCTCGCCAATGTTTGTTTCGCTTCTAACGTAGGAATGGTTTGCAACAGAACAATGCTTTTTTCATATTCACCTTCGAATGCAAAATTTCTAGCAACTTGAAAAATGGAATCTTTCTCTGAAAGATCATTCGTTTGTGAAAAGCCAACAGCTGACAACAATAGAAAGAGTGAGAAAAATACAGTTCTCATTATTTCAACAGCCTTTTAGCTCTTGCAACTAATTCTGCAGGAATAAAGGGCTTGGTCATAAAGTCATCTGCACCTAAATCAAAAGCTTCTATTATTTTGTTTTCTTCACCAACTCCTGACAAAATGATGATTGGAATAGTTGAATTACACTTGTTGCGAATAAATTGAATCAACTCAAAGCCACTAACAAATGGCATCATAATGTCTGCTATTACGATGTCTGGCTGTTCTTCTTTAAAGAATTCTTTAGCCTGCATGCCATCAATGGCTCCGATAGTCTCAAATCCTGATTTTTGAAGTTTATACGAAATGGTTTTTAAAACCATTGGTTGATCTTCTGCGATAAGTATTTTCATTGTGTGGGGTATTAAATACACAACGAAAGTATCGGAGTAGTTGAGGTTTTGTAAAGTGTTTTCGGAGTTTGGTGTTAAACTTTCGGAGTTTGGTTATTAGAGTAAATTCACCTTTTCCATCAAAAGGCTTCGATGCGCTCGACTAACCGGAATTACTTTTTTCTTCACCAAAACATGAGTGTCTTCGATACTTGTAATCTTCCGCAAGTTTATAATGTAGGAGCGATGAATTTTTAAGAAAGTTCTACCCTCTAATTTTTTATCCATCTTAGATAGTGTCGAATGGATAATGTGTTTTGACTCGTCATCTGTGTGGATGACTAGGTAGTCGTCCATTGTTTCGATGAACACAATTTCTTCGTACTTGATTTTAACCAATTTACCATTGGTCCGAATGTACATGTCGTTTTCAGTAGCTGGTGTTTTACCACTAGAAAGCCGCGTCTTAGCTTTATTAACAGCCTTTATTAAACGAGGTAGTGTAACAGGTTTTGCAATATAATCTGTAATGTCATATTCAAAAGCTTCTAGGGCGAACTCTGTTCTATTCGTGGTGAATATAATTTGAGGTAAATTGTTTAGACTTTTTACCATTTCCATGCCTGTTAAGTCCGGCATTTCAATATCTAAAAAAAGTAGGTCAATATTATTATCTTCTAATTTCGAAATAGCATCTATCCCGTTTTCGCATATTGCGGCAATCTGAAGTCCTTCAATTTTAGAACAGAGGTGTTCTAAATTCTTTCTAGACATTTCTTCATCGTCGACAATTATACATTTCATAATCCTATTTCTTTTTTTACTGATTCAATTGCAGAAGGCATTGAGTCGAAAAGTTCTTCTGCTAAATTATGGTAATCATTTAAATTTTTGGACGCTAACTCCTCTATCTGTTTTAAAATAGGTTCTAATTGACCTAGCCCTGCCATTAAAAAAGAAGATTTATTTTTATGGGCAACTTGATAAACTTTTTCGTTATTACTTTCAACTACTGCCTCTTTTAGTTGTTTCATTTCGTCGTCAATATTTTTTAAGAATATCTGTAACATTTCATTTTTGAAAGTATCGTCATCACCGTAAAATTCCTCGAAATAAGATTGATCTAGCTGAAATTTCACTTTCCCAGTTCCCAATATCAACGCCTCGACAGCCGTTCTTAATTGGTCAGGAGAAAATGGCTTAGATAAGTGATCATTCATTCCAACTTCTAAAACTTTTTTTCTTTCGTCGACTAAAGCAGAAGCAGTCAGCGCTATTATTGGAATATCTTTATTCGCATTCGATAATTTTCGAATTGCTTTTGTGGTCTCGTAGCCGTTCATTATCGGCATTTGGATGTCCATTAGGACTAAATCAAATATCTCGTTTTCGGCTTGTTTAAGAGCCATTTCACCATTGTCGCAGACGGTATATTTAATTTGACATTTATCTAGAACTTTTGAAAGAAACTTCTGGTTCATTAAATTGTCTTCAGCAACTAATACATTTATTCCCTTTAATCTTTTTGCTATCGGTCGTTTTTCTTCTGGTTTATTTTCAATTAGTGGCAGGTCAGTTTTCTTAAATGGTATTTTTAAATGGAAGCATGTCCCAACATTAATTTTACTTTCTACTTCTATTTCACCGCCGTGCAACTCAACTAAATGTTTAGCAATGGATAAACCTAAGCCGGTTCCTCCATAGGTCAACCCTGTAGTTTGATCAGCCTGCTTAAAACTTTCAAAGATTTGATCTATGTGAACTTTGTTAATTCCAATTCCTGTGTCTTCAACAGTGAGGTGGATAAATACATTTTCATTAATCTCTTCTCCTTTTAAAACGGATAACTTTATTTGACCTTTTTCAGTGAATTTACAGGCGTTTCCTAAAAGGTTCATCAAAATCTGATTGATAAACATCTTGTCACCAATAACCTGGGTGTTTATTTTTTCATCTAAATCTAGCTCTACTTTTACGGCCTTTTCTTGCATTCTGAATGCAAAAGTTTTTTGTTGTGCTTTAACAAGTTCGGTTAGGTCAAAAGTGGTTTCGTTAAATTCAGCTTCTCCGGCTTCAATTTTTGAAATGTCTAGAATGTCACTAATTATATTGAGTAGAATTTCTGAAGAGTACTTGATTGTTTCTAGATAGTCTTTCTGCTCTTCCGTAGGGTTTGTATCTCCCAATAAGTGAGTCATTCCCAAAACAGAATTTAGTGGTGTTCTTATCTCATGACTCATATGTGCTAAAAACGTTTCTTTAGCTTTTGAAGATTCTTCCGCTAAAGACTTTGCAATTTCTAACTGATTTAATAATCGTTTTTGCTCTGTAATATCCATGTGGATTCCTATAGATCCGATAAAGTCTCCTCCTTTGTCGAATCTAGGTGCGCCAGAAATCATTAGCCAAATTGGCTCGCCATTTTTTTTCTTTCCTTTTATTTCATAGACGCTGGAACTCCCTGCTTTTCTCTCAATATTCTTACTGTCAATAATTTTTTTAGAAGCTACGTCAGTTAATAGTAGGGATGGGTCTTTGCCGATTAAGTCTGCCTCAGAATATCCTGTCATTTGGGCAAATCGATGATTTGAAGAAATGACCATGCCCTTTGTATCTACTTCTAAAAGACCTAACTCCATATTTTCAATTATGCTACGGAATTTTTCTTCATTTCGCTTTATTTGCTCATCTGCTTGTTTTTGATTGGTAATATCTCGAGCTACTGCCGAAGTACCGATTATCTCTCCGTCTTCAATTATTAGACTTACATTTTGTCCTAGCCATTTAATTCCGCCACTTTTAGTATTTACTGTAAATTCAAAATAGGTGTTTTCTGTAAGCGTCTCACGTTGTTTGGTGTAAAAGGCGACAACATTTTCAATTTGATCCTTGGTGACCATTTCTGTGAAATGCCTACCTAAGAGTTCTTGTTGGGAAAACCCTAATATTCTAGATGCAATAGAATTAATAAACAAACAGAAACCATTTTTATCCCCTCTGTATATGATGTCATTCGCTTGCTCTACAATTTTTTCATAACGATTTTCTAAAGAGCTGTTTAACTTTTTTAACTCTTGGTTAGCCTCAAAAAGCTCTAAGGATTTCTCCTCCAGAATTCTTTCCGACTCTTTTCTAGCCTTTCTCTCTCTTTCTAGAATGCGCTTGAGTGCTGCTTGTTCTTCCACTATGCTTTGACAAGGGTAAATTGAACTATACCTCCATCCCCTGATATGTCCTTACTTTCAATCTCAATCTGTTCACCAAAATGTTTAATTGAAGAATTTAGCAGTCCCCGGGCAAATGCAGCTAGTTTCCGTTCAGAGTGATACACCATTTGTAAAGTATTTTCGTCAATTCTAGAAATATCGAAACGAGGAAGTTCAGCATCTGGGTAAAGTTTAAGAACTTCAACATGAATGTGATTTTCTATACCCGACAAAAATGTAAATGCATCAGGAATGTCTGCAAAGAATTTCGGATAGCTATCGGCTAACACTTGGAAAAAGTATTCACCGTAAACAAGCAATAGTGTATTTACAGGTGTATTAATCTCATCACTAAGATGAGTTACTAGTTGAACCATCTCACCATGGTCATAGGTCCCTACTGAGGTATATGCCCCTCCTGAAGATAAGTTAGATTTTGTAACAATGTTATCTGCGACTACTATGCCAAACTCTCGTTCAACCATGTCTAAAAATTCTGTAAAAACTATTCCTTTCATAATCGTAATAAAAGATACTAAAATACTAATTGTTTAAATTCTCCAATATTGCGTTCTTACAGTTAAGTATTTTAAAGGCAAACTTTATGTCAATAGATTCGTAGTTAGGTGTTTAATTTTTTATTTCTTTCAGGACTTCCGGAACATTACATCTAGGTCTATAAATTGGAAGCGTTCTCCTCTTGGAAACAAAAAAGCCTATCGAAATGCTACTGATTGATTCAATAATTTGTTCTTGAATAGCAGGTAAACCTTGGTCAAAAATTGATTAAAAAGTCATTTATAATTTAAGGAGTAGAATGGGATTGCTCAGAGGCTTCTAAATTAGAAGATTTAAATTCAGCGTGGTTGATGTTATTATTGGATAGTTTCTTCATCGTTTGTTCCGTATAATCCCTAAAGGCAAAACTTAGAACTTAATAGTGATATTGCTATAGGGGTTCTTGCTGTTCCAGTTTTTTGGATCTATTTGATTCTGGTTTACATCAATGTACTTTAGATTCTTTAGCTGCAGAATATTGATAGGGACTTCTTTCAGTTTGTTGCCGTTCAAATATAAATACTCCAACTGGCTGAAATTGCTAAATTCAGCAGGTATTATTTTTAAACCGTCATTTTCTAGATGCAGTGATTTAAGTTTCGGAAGTTTTACCAAAATTTGGAGAGCAGAGTCTAGGTCCAACTGTTTCTCATCGTTTAAATATAATTCCTCAAGACTTCTCAGCTCGAAAAAGTTATATGGCAAATTGATGAAATCATTTCCACTTAAATCTAAAACTTTAAGACTTTTTAATTCTACTAAACCTTCAGGTACCTCTGAAAGGTGCTCGTTTTTTAAACTCAAATATTGCAGGTTCACGAACTGTTTCCAAATATTTGGAGAAAAAATTAACTGCTGGTCGCTTAAGTTCAAGCGCACCACTTTTTCAGGATTTAGGAGTGCTTCGTCAATAGACTTATATTCAAAGATGGTGGAATCTTGAGCAAAACTCATGAACTGTATTTGAACAGTTAGTATAATAAGGAGGGTAAGTTTCATTGAATTTTGCGGATAAGTTAGATTTAGAAGAAAGTTAGCCACTTCTTTACGAAGTGGCTAGGATTTTGTTTTGCGATTAAGGCTCCATTAAGATCGGCTGTGCGCCACTTCCTATAATCAACTTTGCATTTGGCGATTTAGAAAGCTCTCGATAAGCCTCGATGGTCTTGTATTGAATAATTTGTGGGGTTAATCCTTCAGATATTATTTTATTTGCATCTCTAATTCCTTCTGCTTCAATTGTTCTTCTAGAAGCTTCCTGTCGCTCTTTTTGAAGAATAAATTCCATTCTTTGGGCGTCTTGTTCGGCTTGTAGCTTTTCTTCAATTGCACGGTACAACCCGTCAGGTAGTGAAATACTCTTCATCAGAACCGATTCAATCACAAATCCTCGATCACCAATAATTTTCATCATTTGTTCTTTAATAGCCGATTCAATTTCAAACCGGTTGCCAGTATGCATATCTTTGGCCATGTATTTGGCAGTCACATCCGCAGCTGAGGCTCTAAAAACCGGCATGATAATCGTTTCCTCGAAATTCAAACCAATTTCTCCTATTATCGATGTTGCCTTTGTTTTTTCGATATGATACAGTATAGAAATATCTGCTTTTACATTTAAGCCTTCTTTAGAAGGCAGAGCGAGAGCTACCTCAATATTGACAGTTCTGACCGGAACTAATATTATTTTGGTGGCGAATGGATTGTAAAGTTTTGCTCCAGGTTCTAAAATTTTTTCGTCTATTTTTCCAATGGTTCTCTTTACGCCAACGTTGCCTTGACGGATGGTAACACAGCTAACCGAGGTAATCGCTATGGCTGTAATTGCTAAGTTTAGTATTTTGTTTTTCATGATTTTAGTTTTAACAATATAAAGATAGTTAATGTAATCTTGATTTAACATTAATAATAATTATACCCAGTATAAATGTATTTAAGGTCGTTAAGATTTCAATTTTAACAGATTGTAACTGAGATCATTTATATTTTTAGTGCATTAACCCTCAGAAAGTTGTTAACTATTTTTAACGAAAGATACGTGCTGATGAGTAAAAGAATATGCTTTAGTCTTAGCTGTGCGTTTTCTTAGTTGAATGTTTTCAAATCTTGGACTTAAAAGAAATAATATCTATCAGATTGTTTTTGACTATTGGCAGTCTTTGAATAAACTGGGGCGAGGCAACATGAAGTATTTACTCTTCGTGAAAATGAATAGAACTAGAAAACTCAGCTTGCATAAACTGTTCTTTAGAAATCCAGTATCCAGAAGTAATGACCCGGTAGTTATGGTCGCCTAAATCGTGTAATTCCCAAATAATGTTTTCTGCTTCCTTGAACTTAGCTTCTCCTTTTAATTGGTCTTCAAATAATCGGTGCAGTAAATTGTGGTCGTTCAAACCGGGGGCAAGTGCTTTCAAGATTACTTCTTCATTCACTTTTACCTCGTGATCTGCTTTTAAATCTAGGTTTACCTTAAAGGATATGGCATGGGTGTTCGGAAACTTTCCATTGTAAGCCTTGTACAATAATTGATTGATGTTAAATATGTCATAGTGAAAAGAGATTTCTGGGTATTCTTCTGCCAACTTATCGGTTTGCATTTCATACGAGATGTTTTGAATCTGCCCGTCGTTCAATTGCTTACTGAACTTATAGCGTAATAAAATTTCCGCCGCTTCATGTGGTTCAAAGTCTGTTATCGCCATCTGCAGCATTTCTAAAAGTTCTTCAGGTTTTGAATTACTTGCACCCGGAAAATCGAACTCTGACAGCAGCTTGATGTAGTCTTCGTTGGTCCAATATCCTGGAATCTCCTCAATTGTTGTTATCTCGCTTAGTTGAACTGTTGCTTTCATGTTGTTTTATTTTTTTAAGTGTTTGTATTACTAACTGTCTTCAGTTGCTCTTAATTTACGACTAATTGGTCTTGATGTCAAGCGTTAGCAAGGCTTTTAAGTCTAATTGAAAGGGTTGCAAACGAAAAGAGCCACTCACTTGAAAGTGAATGGCTCTTTATACTGTTAATCGTATTTCTAGAAGCTTACTTCTTCTCTTCGTCTTCTACTTCTTCGAAATCTACATCTGTAACCTCATCATCGTTAGAATCTGATTCGCCCGTAGGTTGCCCTTCAGCAGCACCTTCAGCGCCACCTTGTGCATACATTTCTTGGGAAGCAGCTTGAAATACTGTGTTTAATTTCTCCATTGCTGGATCAATTGCTGCAATATCCTTCGCTTCATGCGCTTTCTTCAATTCTGCTAAAGCACTTTCGATTGGCTCTTTTTTGTCGGCAGGAAGCTTGTCTCCAAACTCACTCATTTGCTTTTCTGTTTGGAAAATCAAACTGTCTGCACCATTAAGCTTGTCAATTTCTTCTTTTGCTTTATTATCAGCGTCAGCATTTTCTTCTGCTTCACGCTTCATTTTAGCAATTTCTTCCTCGCTTAAGCCTGAAGATGCTTCAATTCTGATTGTTTGCTCTTTACCGGTTTTCTTGTCTTTAGCAGCAACGTTCAAGATACCGTTAGAGTCAATGTCAAAAGTTACTTCAATTTGCGGCTCGCCTCTTCTTGATGGAGGAATTCCGTCTAAGTGAAATCTACCAATTGTCTTGTTTCCGTTTGCCATTGGGCGCTCACCTTGCAAAATGTGAATCTCAACAGAAGGCTGGTTATCAGCAGCAGTAGAGAAAGTCTCAGATTTTTTCGTAGGAATTGTCGTGTTCGCTTCGATTAGTTTGGTCATTACACCACCCATGGTCTCGATACCTAATGAAAGAGGAGTAACATCTAATAAAAGAACATCTTTAACCTCTCCTGTTAATACTCCACCTTGAATAGCTGCACCAATTGCAACAACCTCATCAGGGTTAACACCTTTTGATGGCTCTTTTCCAAAAAATGCTTTCACTGCATCTTGTATCGCAGGTATTCTTGTTGAACCACCAACTAAAATTACTTCGTCGATCTCAGAGACCTTCATGCCTGCAGCAGCAAGTGCTTTCTTACATGGCTCAATGGTTCTTTTAATTAAGCTATCCGCTAATTGCTCAAACTTTGCACGGCTTAAACTTCTAACCAAGTGTTTTGGACCAGAAGCCGTTGCTGTAACATAAGGTAGATTAATTTCTGCTTGGCTTGAACTAGAAAGTTCAATTTTTGCTTTCTCCGCAGCTTCTTTTAGTCTTTGAAGCGCCATTGGATCTTTTCTTAAATCAATGCTTTCTTCGTTTTCAAACTCTTTCGCTAACCAATCAATAATTACATCATCAAAGTCATCTCCACCTAAGTGTGTATCTCCATCTGTAGCTTTTACTTCAAATACGCCATCTCCTAATTCTAAGATAGAAACATCGTGTGTTCCACCACCACAGTCAAATACTGCAATGTTTACGTCGCTTGATTTTTTGTCTAAACCATAGGCTAACGAAGCTGCAGTTGGTTCGTTGATGATTCTTTTTACTGTTAAACCAGCTATTTCTCCTGCTTCTTTTGTTGCTTGTCTTTGTGCATCATTAAAGTAAGCTGGAACCGTAATTACGGCTTCCGTTACAGTAGTCCCCAAATAGTCTTCTGCAGTTTTCTTCATTTTTTGAAGAACCATTGCAGAAATTTCTTGCGGAGTATACATTCTGTCGTCAATTTGTACTCTCGGTGTATCGTTGTCACCTTTTACTACTTTATAAGGTACTCTACCTAACTCTTTCTCTACCTCAGAAAATTTACTTCCCATAAATCTCTTTATGGAATAAATTGTTTTAGTAGGGTTGGTGATGGCTTGTCTTTTTGCAGTATCTCCTACTTTTCTTTCGCCACCTTCAATAAAAGCAACGATAGAAGGGGTAGTTCTTTTTCCTTCACTGTTAGGAATAACTACCGGCTCGTTTCCTTCCATTACTGAAACACAAGAGTTCGTTGTTCCTAAATCAATTCCAATTATTTTACTCATATCTATTGTTTATTTAAATTCAAAATTTGTAATCTGAATTGCAATAGTCAATGAATATGCCAATCAAAAAAAAATGACAAATTATGAAAATCTGTCATTTTAAGTATTTTTAAAAAGGTGGATTGTCACTAATTGTGACAGAATGGCAAGTTAATAGCTGAAGCGCGTGCTAAAAAAAGCCTTTGAATGCAAACCCATGAGTGATGTTAGGTTCTTGTTTTATCGTGGTACTTCAAAACCTCGAAATTTTGGGAGGTTATCTACTCGATTACCATAATTTGCGAGAATGTAATTTTTGGTGTCGTCGTTTAAGCTCACGGTTGTAATCGATGTGCTTCTTGAGGCAAACAATCCTAAACCCCTTGTTATGTTGGTGAATTCTGGTCTGGTTTGAGCCAATCCATCTATTGGTCCATTGACATCTCTGTAAAGGGTATATTCTGCATCTGCTGCTTCAACAGTCACAATCATGCAGTTATCATTTATAATTCTTCTAGGGGAGTTTACATTCGCAGGCACATTGGCTTCAAGAGCATCGAAGAATCTTTGGCTATCGAAAGGGAATTTTGGTTTTGATTTATTCAAAGAAGGAATTAAGAAGGAACTTAAAGGAATGTTAATAGTTTTGATTGTGCTATCTACATTGTTTATTTCTGTATACCTAAAAGTCATGACAGCGCTGAACTCTCCAATTCCATCTGCCGTTTCGAAATCAAAAGTATAGTCAATTACATTTCCTCTAAAATCTATGAAAGTTAAGTCATTAATGGAGGCGGGCTTAACTATCCTAACGCCTTCGGTAACGACAACGTCACCGGTGGTTGGTCTTGCTCCATCTAGCTTGTCAATGGTGAGCACGTAGTTAGCTCCTTCTTCAATTTCTTCATCCGTGTAATAAGCTTCGTTTCGTTCTGTTGTAAAAAGACCTTGGTCTTTTCGGCGTATAATTTTTGACAGTTTAAATTGCTCGCTTACGTTATTGTTTCCGTTTAATTTACTTAAGGTAACATCTAAGCTGTCGTAATAAAGATTATTTGGATCTTGTGCAAGCTGAACTGCCCCAGTAGTATTGTCTAAAAAAGTTTTTGTGATTTTTACGAATTGAGTGTCTGACTGGGCATTTAACAATCCCAAAACAAACGTTTTTTCTTCAAACTCTGCGTTTACTTCAACTTCGTTCTCACAAGCAAACATGCTTGAAATTAAAATAATGCCTATCGTTACTTTTATTAACTTCATGATTGCGAAATTACCAATTATTCATTATCACTTTCTATTTTGTAGTTTTGTTCAGACAACAGAAAATCGACCTATGTCTACCGCGAAAAGTCAAAAAGAAAAAAAAGTTACCACTCATGTACTTCAAGAAATGAAGATAAGGGGTGAAAAAATCTCAATGCTAACGGCTTACGATTTTTCCATGGCTAAAATAGTAGACGCAGCAGGGATAGACGTTATATTGGTAGGCGATTCTGCTTCTAACGTAATGGCGGGGCACGAAACGACCTTACCTATTACCTTAGATCAGATGATTTACCACGCCTCCTCTGTGGTGAGAGCGGTGAGTAGATGTTTGGTTGTTGTAGATCTGCCTTTCGGAACGTATCAAGGAAACTCAAAGGAAGCGTTGACATCGGCCATTCGAATTATGAAAGAGTCTGGAGGTCACGCTGTAAAAATGGAAGGTGGGGAAGAGATTATTGAGTCGGTAGAGCGAATACTTTCTGCAGGTATTCCAGTTATGGGTCATTTAGGACTAACTCCCCAATCCATCTACAAGTTTGGAACATATGTAGTGAGGGCGAAAGAAGACGCGGAAGCTCAGAAATTAATGGAAGATGCGCTTGCTTTAGAAGAGGCAGGATGTTTCGCTATTGTGTTAGAAAAAATACCATTTAGTTTAGCAAAAAAGGTTGCTGAAGCGGTGAATATTCCAATCATCGGAATTGGTGCAGGTAACGGGGTTGATGGACAGGTATTAGTAATTCATGACATGTTAGGTATCAACAATGAGTTTAGTCCCAGATTTTTGAGACGTTACAACGACTTGTATAATGGAATTAAGAATTCGGTGGAGGAGTATATCTCGGATGTAAAATCAAAAGACTTTCCGAATGAAAAGGAGCAATACTAAGAAATGAAAAAAATATTATTCATCGCCTTTGTCGCAATTATTACATTACAGCTCAAAGCTCAGTATGTAGGACAGTATGAGGTAGATGAAGGGAGCTGTGATTTCTTTATTAAAGATAAGAATTGGCCTGAAGCGGTGAAATGCTTTACGGAGCTAATACAAAAGGATACCTCTAATTTAGAATTAAAGTATAAGCTCGCTCAAGGATATACGTACTCTAATATTAATAAGGCAAAAGCACTAAGCCTATTGCAAGAATTGGAACTCGCAAATTATGGAGCGGATGATTTTAAAGAGCTGATGGCTTATGCGCATTTTTATAATTACAATTTTGATGAGGCGAAACAGCTTTTTCAAAATCTGGTTAGTGCTTCGGATGATGCAGAGGTCAAATCAAAGTATCAAACACTAATAGCAAATTGTGATTTTTCCCAAAAAGCCATGTTAAACCCTGTTGCGGTTGTTTTTGAAAATTTAGGTGAAAATGTAAACTCAGAAGCCCCCGACTTTTTGCCTTTTGTAAACCCCGATGAATCCAATGTTTATTTTACCACTAAGCGAGATGGAGTAGTAGGTAACCTGGGTTCGAGCGAAGGATTTAAAACAGCAGATATTTATTACGTAAAACACAAAAGAAACAAGTACTCAAGGGCACGTTCTGTAGGTTCTCCCAATACTTTTGGCAATGAATTTACAGGTGGCAACTCTGAGGATGGAGATTACCTTGTTTACACAGTAAACAACGATGATATTTACTACGATCTGTTTATAAGTGAATTAGGAAGGCGATCATATATGGCGGCAGAGCCGTTGAATCACGAGGAGTTATCTAAATCTGCTGAACAAGGAGCATCTATCTCAAACGACGGCCAACAAATGTACTTCTCCAGTGACCTTGAAGGAGGATACGGAGGTTACGATGTATATGTTATTCAACGTCTTCCTACAGGAACGTGGGGTTTTCCGAAAAATCTAGGGCCTGCTGTTAATACTCCAGGTGACGAAAAATATCCTATGATTATGGATAATGGAAAAACGCTTTATTTTAGTTCTAACACTCATTTGGGCATGGGTGGAATGGATGTCTTCAAATCTTCTAGATTAAGCGGCGCTAAAAAAGGCTGGAGTAAGCCATCGAATTTGGGTTATCCTATTAACTCTACTTACGATGATCTTAACATTTCTTTCGCCGCAAACCATAGGTATGCATATATGGCAAAGCGATTAGACGATACTTTTGGAGACTTAGACATATATCGATTAACTTTTTTTGACGAAAGAGATCAATATACCTTATTGACAGGTAGAATTCTAAGCCAAGATTCAGTGGAGGTAAGTGCTGATGTAACAGTCGAGGTTTTGGATGCAGAGACGGGGGAACTTGTAGGTTCGTATTTGAAAAATAATAAAAACGGGAAGTATTCAGCGATACTCTCTGAGGGTACTTATTCAATTATTGTTTCAGGTGTAGAAGGGTTTAAAGAATACGAGAAGCCATTTAAAATCTTGGGTAAAAATGATCGGGTTGATTTAAGGGTATTGGATATTGTATTAGAATCAGAAAAATAAGTTTGTGTCAAAAAATCAATTTCAAGTTTTATTCGAGGATAACCATATACTAGCTGTAAGCAAACCGTCCGGTATGTTAACCCAAGGCGATAGAACCAAAGACAAGCCGCTAAATGAGCTAGCAAAGGAGTTTTTGAAGGAAAAGTACAACAAGCCAGGCGACGTTTATTTAGGTGTACCGCATAGAATTGATCGACCAACCAGCGGATTAGTATTGCTAGCAAAAACATCCAAAGCTTTGGTTCGGCTCAATAAAATGTTTCAGGAAAAAGAAATTCAGAAGACCTATTGGGCAGTTGTGAAAAATAAGCCTTCGAAAAGTGAAGACACATTAGTGCACTTTTTGGTTCGAAATCCAGAAAGAAATAAAAGTACCGCTCACAACAAAGAGGTAAGTAATTCGAAACGGGCTGAATTATCTTATAAAGTCAAGTTGAGTTTGGATAACTATCATTTACTAGAAGTATACCCTAAAACTGGGAGACACCATCAAATTAGAAGTCAACTTTCAGCCATAGGCTCACCAATTAAAGGAGATGTAAAGTACGGTTTTGATCGAACCAATAGCGACGCTTCTATTCACTTACATGCAAGGTCAATAGAATTTGTTCATCCTGTATCAAAAGAAAAGCAGAAAATATCGGCTCCGGCGCCAAAATCAGATGCCGTTTGGAAAGCGTGCACTAAATTATTGAAGGCTTAAAAATCTAACTTTCTATTCTGTTTAATTTCTGACCTTCTTTTTTTCTCTTTTAAACGTTTTCTAATCGCCGCTTTGGAGGGCTTGCTAGCTTTTCTCTTTTTTGGTTTAAGTAGCGCTTTTTCTAGTGTCTGGTAAAACTTTAGAATGCACTTTTCTTTGTTTTTATGCTGCGACCTTGTTGCTTCGCTGCTTATTTGTATCACTCCTTCTTGTGATAGTGATAACTTTTGTTGCAACGTTTCTTTTTCTTCCTCACTTAAGATAGTCGATTCGGTAACGTTAAAAAATAGACTCACCCTACTTTCTGTTTTATTGACATGTTGTCCGCCCTTTCCGCTACTTCGGCTGGTTTTGAATTCGAGTTCACTAGAAAAGTCTTTTTTTGTTAAATTCATGTTTTAATTTTAAAAAAGAAAATCGATAGGTTCCGAAAGAAAATTACCTTTGTGAAGGTATTAAACAAATCAAACATATGTCAAAAGAAATCGACAAACTGGATCAAATTGATCTTGGTATAATTTTAAGAGCACCTGCTGTGGTTGCATTATTGGCAGCTGTGTCAGACGATGGAGTAGTTTCAGAAGACGAAAAAGCGGCATCCGTTAGGTTAGCTCATTTAAGAACGTATACCTCAAAACCAATCTTACACAATTATTACAAAGAAGTAGATAAGTGTTTTGAAGAAAACTTTAGAACGATATTAGAGCAATTACCGGAAGATTGGAAAGAAAAGGAAAGATTCTTAGAAAATCGATTAACCAATCTTGACCCTGTTTTGCAAAAACTGGATAGTGTTTATGCCGAAGAGTTGATTACGAGCTTAAAGTCGTTTGCAAAGCACGTGTTTAAATCCAACTCCAATTTCTTACAAAACTTCTTATTACCAATCTTTACAATAAAAATGAACGATGGGTTTGATCCAAAAATTGGAGGTCGTTAGTTTATTTTGAAAGAATTGTACATCATTCGGCATGCAAAATCTAGTTGGGGAAATTCTCAATTAAAAGATTTTGATCGTCCTCTTAACGAAAGAGGTCTAATTGCTGCACCGGAGATGGGAGACAGGTTGGTTCACCATGGGAATGTCCCAGATGTAATCATCAGCAGTACAGCTGTTCGAGCAATTACTACTGCAAAATTAATAGAAGAAAAATTTAAGAGCCCATTAGATATTATGGAAGAGTCGAAGCTATATCACGCTTCGACTTTTTCGTTATTGGGTATTGTAAATGGTATTTCAGATAAATTTGATAAAGTGTTTTTGGTAGGTCACAATCCGGGACTTACTGACTTTTCTGAATATCTTACTAACAAGCACTTTGGAAACTTGCCAACTGCTGCGGTGGTTGGTATTCGATTTGATTTTGATTCTTGGAATTTAATCAGCGGCTCAACCGGAGATTGCTTTTTGTTTGATTATCCTAAAAAACAACATTAAATTACCTCAATCCAATTGCGTGTGTCCTCTATTTTGCCTGTTTTAAGGTCTTCTAGATACTGCTTTACTTTTGTTGAAAACTTCCATTTCGTAAAATCAGAAAGAGGAAGTTGCTTGCCTTCAAATCCTACAACAGATATTGGTGCTATTGTAGCTGCGGTTCCCACGCCAAATAATTCATGAATGGAACCATCTTGTATTCCGGTTACCAATTCCGAAACTAAAATTCGTCGTTCTATCACCTCATATCCCCACTCCTGAGCTAACTGAAGAATACTTTTTCGGGTTATTCCAGGCAAAATTGTTTTTCTATCTAATGGCGGGGTAAGTAGAGTCTTATCCTTTACCATCATAAGGTTCATTGTGCCCGACTCTTCTAGGTATTCATGTGTTTTTGCATCCGTCCAAATTAATTGATCGTAGCCATCTTCTTGTGCTTTTTTCGCAGGTAGTAAAGAAGCTGCATAATTACCTGCTGCTTTAGCAGATCCAATTCCGCCTTCCGCTGCTCTAGAGTAGTTCGTTTCTATCTTTACTTTCACAGCTCCGTTGTAATAGGATGCCGAAGGAGAAGTTATAATCATGAATTTATACGTGCCACCTGGCTTTACGCCTAAAGATGGATCATCGGAAATCATAAAAGGTCTCAGATAAAGAGACATTCCTGAACCTACAGGAATCCAATCCTTATCTAACTCCACTAATTGCTTCAATCCGTCCATAAATATTTCTTCTGGAATATGGGGCATACACATTCTCGTGGCGGAAGCGTTCAATCTTTTAAAATTTTCATCAGCTCGAAAAATGAAAACTTCTCCTGCTTCATTTTTATGTGCCTTCAAACCTTCAAAAATGGCTTGTCCATAATGAAATACCGAAGCAGCAGGAAAAAACTCCAAAGGCTGGTAAGGCATAATTTGAGGAGTTTTCCAAGATCCATCGTTGTACTCTACTAAAAGCATATGATCTGAAAAGTCTCTACCAAATTTTAAGTTATTAAAATCGATTGAAGATAACTTCGATTCAGAAATTCGCTGAACAGGAAAAGTAGAATATTTCACAGTGGTATTATTTTGGTGCAAAATTACCCAATACGTAGGAATTTAGCAGGATTCTTCAAAAGCACTTTGTTAAATATTAATAATTAAGGATTTAGTTGTCCTATCCTCTTAGCTTATCTAGAAGAGCGTTTAACTGTTTTGCTTCTTCTTCCGTTAAAGTATTGAAGTTTTCCTTTAGTGCTCCCTCTGTTTCTTCGATTGCTTTGATTAAATCTAAACCCGCTTGGTTAATAACAATATCGGCCTGTCTTCTATCTTCTTTGTTTACTCTTCTTTCCACTAATTGCTTGTCTACAAGCTTATCTACTAGTCTGGATACATTGGACATCTTGTCGATCATTCGCTCAGAAATGGCATTCACAGAAATGTAGTTTTTGCCCTGCCCCCTTAGTATTCTTAATACATTGTATTGCTGGTTAGTTAGCCCAAAAGGCTTCAACTGCTTCGCAATTAAATTCGTAATCCACTTTCCCGTAAATAGTTGATTAATCATCAACTTGTGAATTTCATCTTTGAATTTGTTCTGCTTAATTTCCTTTTGAATGTCCATTATGAGATTTTTTACAAATATATGTAGATACAGATAATGTATTAACTTTAACTACAGATGAATTTAAAAAAAATTACTCAACTACTGACACTCCTTTCCAAAAAGCAACCTTATCCAAAATCTGTTTAGCAGCGCCTTTGGGAGTTGGATAGTACCAAGCAGCATCTTTGTTTTCTGAGTCTTTCACGTGCAAAGTATAGTAATTCGCAGTTCCCTTCCAAGGACAGACTGAAGTGGTGGCACTTTCTGTAAAGTATTCCTTTACTAAACTTTCTCTTGGGAAGTAGTGATTTCCTTCCACAACTACGGTGTTATCGCTTTCCGCGATAATGACGTCATTCCAAATTGCTTTCATATTATTTTTTTCTCCATAAGGTGTCGACAAAGTAATGCTTGCAGTCGTGGAAATGTTCTATTATTTCAAAATTTGTTTTAGATGCAATAAAATCAAGTTCTTCCATACTATACTTTTTAGATATTTCCATAAAAATAGGTTCAGCGTAATCGAAGTGTATGGTCTTTTGTAATTTTTTCAGTTCCACGTTTTGGCTAGCCTTGCTAATAAGGTAGCTCTTTGTTTCTCCGCTAACCGGATCGTAGGTTGGAAAGTGTTGAAATTGTTCCTTTCTAAAATTACCATCTAACTCTGTGTTAATTCTATCCAATAAATTCAAATTAAAGGCTTTTGTTATTCCTCCTTTATCATTGTAAGCGCCTAAAATTATTTCTGGGTCTTTTTTTAAGTCTGCTCCCATTAGAAAATAATCGCCTGCGTTTAAGTTGTCGTTTACTTTTGAAATAAAGGATTGAGCTTCTTTTAGTTTGAAATTGCCAATGTTACTGCCTAGGAAAAGTACAAGTTTAATTTTGTCAGAGCTGAGGTTTTTCAACGCTTCAAAGTAAGTATTTGCCTGAGGCTTGCAAATTAGTTTTGGCCATTTCGATTTTAAATCTGCTTGCAATTTGTTTAAAACACTACTAGAGATGTCTATAGGAAGGTATTCAAAGTCAGCCTTGATTTCCATCAGGTAATCAATCAAGAGTTTTGTCTTCAAACCGTCGCCTGCACCAAATTCCACAATTTGAAAAGGCTCGTTTGTGTCCAAAATTGTTTTTAGAATGGCTTTTTTCTGCAAGCTGAATATCTCGTACTCTGCGTTCGTCAAGTAATACTCATCCATTTTCATGATGGCTTGAAAAAGTTTGTCTCCTTTTTCATCGTAAAAGTACTTGGATGAAAGTTTTTTTGGTTTTTGCGTTAAGCCCGCAAGAATATCTTTGGAAAAATTATTCAATGTATCTGTTATTGTTTTGTTGATTTAGCAAGTCTGATTCCGGTGAATTGCCATTGTAAATGAGTGTGAAAAAAGTTTCTATAACTTATTCTGAAGTGGCTCTTTGGCGTTGCACAAGAACCACCTCGCAACACCATCTGGTTAACCATAAACTTGCCGTTGTATTCGCCTAAAGCTCCTTCTTCTTGATTGTAAAAAGGGTAGGGCAGGTAGGCAGAGTTAGTCCATTCCCACGCGGTTCCCAAAAGTTGGTTGTTTTCTGCAACACTTGGTTGAAAGTGATTTCTCTCTTGGAAATGATTCTCAGAATTGTCGGAACCGTATTGCTGAGCTAAAACTTCCCATTCTTGTTCGGTGAGGAGTCTGCATTTTTTCCAACGTGCGAAAGCTTCAGCTTCATAGAAGCTAACGTGAGTGACGGGTGCATTTAACGAAATTTCTTGTGCTCCGTTAGTCTGGTAATTGTACCACTTTCCATCCTTCAAGTACCAATAGAATGGAGCTTTCACTTGATTTGATTGGACCCATTCCCAACCTTCCATGAGCCATAATTCAGCTCTATTGTACCCGTTGTCCTCAATGAATTCTAAATACTCTTGATTGGTTACTAGTCGATTCGCAGCCTCAAATGCGTGTAGGAAAACCTGATGCACCCCTTCTTCATTGTCAAAATGAAAATCTGGTCCATCGTACCCGATTTTATAATTGCCTTCCTTCACTTTTAGCCATTCTAATTTAATGGGTTCTTTTTGAGATTCTGCAACGTGTTGGAATTTTGGCAAAAGGGGATTGCTACCTAAAATGTACTTAATGTCTGTTGCTAGTAATTCTTGGTGCTGCTGTTCGTGATTAAGACCTATTTCAAGAAAGCGACGAACATCTGAAGGGACTGCTTTATTGTCATTTAGAAACATTTCCATTTCCTCATCAACATATTTCCGATAGTTAAAAATTTCCTTCGTTGAGGGTCGTGTTAATGTTCCTCTCTTGTTTCTTAAAAGTCTATCTCCCTGACTTTCGTAATAGCTATTAAACAGAAATGCAAAATCGGAGTTGAATAGTTTGTAATCTAATTTATAGTCCTTCAAAATAAAGTTTTCAAAAAACCAAGTAGTGTGGGCTAAGTGCCATTTCGGGGGACTGACATCCGCAACAGGTTGAGCGACAAAATCCTCAATTTCTAAAGCGGAAACAATTTCTTCTGTCGTTTTACGGACTTGCTTGTAACGAGAAAGCATAATTAGATAATAGCAGTTGATGAGATGGAAAATTAGTAATTAATAGAATGGCGCAGCTAAGAATCAATACTTTTGAAAAAAAATTACAGTGAAGAAAAAGGGAATGGTCTACGTTCTAATGCAATTCTTAGCTATTTCGGCGCTCTTGTATTTTACTAGCTTTACAGTGATGTCTTGGAGTTTTGTTGTTCAAGTCATTGCCATTTCCTTGGCGGCTTGGGCCGGATGGGAACTTCAGAAATCAAGACTTTCTGTACTTCCAGAATTAAAAGAAGGGGCTCAATTAATTCAACGAGGTCCGTACCGTTTGATCAGACATCCGATGTACAGTTCACTGTTACTTTTTTTTATTCCAACAGCATTAAATAGTGGAGGAATAGCCGCACCACTTATGTACTTGTTGCTATTGGTAACTCTATTATTTAAAGTTCGGTATGAAGAAAAATTATTGAACAGTCATTTTTCTGATTATGAGAATTATTCTCAAAATAGCTACTCTCTCGTTCCTTTCATCTTTTAGATATGTCTAAAAAAGTCCCATTTATTATTCAGGTTTTTCGAGTTTATTTTAATTCTGTGGCGTTGTTTTTTCCTAAGATGGCCTCGCGGCAGTTGATGAATCTCTTCAGTAAACCAAGAGCAAGAGTTTTAAGGGCGAGGGAAGTAGAAGTGTTAAGCACGGCGAAAAAGTCCTTCTTAAAAGTGGAGCAAGAGGAGATTAAAGTATACGAATGGGGCGATGGGCAAAAGTTAGCCATGTTATTTCATGGTTGGGAAAGTAATGCGGGAAGTTTAGGAGCATTTATTGAACCTTTAACGTCCAATGGATACCGAGTTGTAGCTTTCGATGCACCGGCACATGGAGGTAGTAAGGGGAAGTATTCGAATCTAGTGTATTTTAAAAAAGCGGCAAAGCACATGATCCATAAATATGGTGTACCTGAAATTGCGATAGGACATTCCTTGGGAGCTTGTGCAATAATTATGTGCGCTTACGAAGAAGGGTTTCATTTTCAAAAGACCATTTTATTGGCTCCATTAAATCGTTTAATGTCTGTATTTGAAGAATACCAAGAGATACTAAAGATTCCCCCAAAACTTTTTCGTCCGTTTATTAACAATTTTGAAGATTTTACGGACTACACATTTCAATCGTTCTACTTTCACGACTATGGAAAGAAATCTACTTTGAATAATGTTTTGTTGTTTCATGATGAAATGGATAAGGTTACTGGGTTTTCTCATGCCAAGGATTTTGATGAAAATTGGGATGCAGTCCAATTGGAGCCTGTTCAAAATACTGGTCACTACAGAGTACTTTGGGACGACAATATGCTTTCGAAGTCAATGCGTTACATAGAATCGTAAAGTTTGGCACTTAAATTGGTTTGGGACTTGAAATCATAAAAAAAAAAGAATATGAAGAGAATTTTTAAAAATGTGTTGGTAGTGGCCTTAATGGTGACTGCAACATCTAGTTTTGCTCAAGCAGACAGAGCCAAGAAAGGCAAAGCAAAAATGGAGGCTATGATCAGCGAATTAGAACTCACGGAGACGCAAGCGCAAAAGGTGAAAACAATTCTGAAGGAAGAAAAAAATAGTAGAAAGGAGGAGCAGATAACTCGTAAGGAGATGGAAACACTTTCGGACGAAGAGGAGCAGATAACTCGTAAGGAGATGGAAACACTTTCGGACGAAGATAAGAGAGTTGCAGTGGCCAAGCGAAGATTGCAAATGGCAGAATCGAACAAGGCTGTAAATGCTAAACTTCAAGAAGTTTTATCAGAGGAACAAATGGCTAAATACCAAACAATGAGGAAGCAGGAAATGGCAAAAAGAAAAGAGTTTAAAAAAGACCGTAGAGATAATAAGCCGGAGCAGCAGGACATGCATCAAAAGGAGCCTGGGACTGATGGTTAAATACTAAATTTTCAGAAGACTTAGTTTTAGTAGTTAGTAAAGAAGGGTTTCCGTAAGGTAGCTCTTTTTTTATACTATGTTTTTTCCATGCGTTAACTCAATAATTTTAGCTGTAAGCCATGGCATTTTATCCAATAATTTTAAGGTTGGATTTACAAGGTGTTTTTTATAAAATAATTGCTGTAACGTCCTACCAACAGTTAAACGAAATCTGAACTCACTGTTCCAAAAGCGCAGGTAAAGATGGCTCAATTCATTTTTTGTAATCTGACTCTTGAAAAACTCTTCTGATAAAAGATGAAATTCATGAGCTGCTTTAAGCGCCATGCTCATTCCATTTCCACATAGAGGAACAATTAATCCTGCAGCATCTCCTAACATAAAGATGCCATTTTCTATCGGGTTTTTACGCTCAAAATTGATTTGCGAGATAACTAGAGGAGAGTCGTAATAACGCTGATAGCTGAGATATTCTTCTAAATACTTGTTCTCACTTAAAATGGTTTCTTCCATTTTTTCAATATTACCTGCAGTTTGTAGGTTAGAGGCCAAGGTTAAGTAACAGAGACAATAGCGATCCTTTCCTTCTACTTTTGAAATTCCGCAGTAGCCATTCTTGAAAAGATGCAAACCGATTAGGTTTGCAGGTAAAGAGGCTTTGATGTGATATTTGATGCCCACATAGTTTTTGGATACTGGCTGTGCATTCTGAATAAAGCTGCGTTTCATTTTTTTGTCTAAAACGGAACGTTTGCCGTGAGCGCCAACTACAATGTTTGTTGTATAGGATGTCTTTGAGGTGTGAATGGTGGAGGTGGAATCTGATGTTAGAATATTTTCAACTTTTGTGTTCTCTAAAACTTGAACGCCATGCTTTTTTGCCAAATCTGCAAGTTTAGAATCTAGGCAGTATCTGCTGATACCAAATCCTCCTTTGTCCAACTTTTGATTTAATTCACTCCCTTGTGCACTGGTAATTTTTAGTTGATGTATTTGGGGAAGCTCCATTGCATCCAAATTAATTCCCAAACTTTTTACATAGTCCCAAGATTCATTCGAGATGTATTCGCCGCAGACTTTGTGAAATGGAAATGTTTCTTTTTCAAAAAGAATAACGCTACGACCGGCCCTAGCAGACTCAATGGCCAAGGCTAAACCTGCTAAGCCACCACCTATAATTCCAATGTCGTAAACTATTTTATCCATGCTTTATTTCTTAAAAACAATTAAGTGCCTAAATGCCCAAATCCACTTTATGGAGTAGTTGCTGTAAGATAGTTCTTGCATTTTCTCTTCCCATTCCTTTTTTGTAAATCCTTTTAAAACAGAAAGCTTAGCGTCATTTTTAACAAGGGGTGATTTGGAGAATAATTTGGTTAACAAATTAATTCCATAATATGCCAATGCATTTCGATGCAAGTCATTAACAAGCACCGCAACGTTAGCAGACTGTACCATTTTTAAAAGAAAATCAGTGAGCTGTTCGTCGTAAAAGTGATGGCAAACTAAGGAGCAAATGGAAATGTCATGCGCAGGAAGTTCTATGGTGTTGAAGTCTCCCACCATCCACTCAATGTCGTATCCTTTTGATTCTTTCTTGGCGTATTTTATTGCATCTTCTAAAAGGTCAAAACCTATTAACTCTACTTTAAGGTCTTTTTTTTCAGCCCACCGTGATACTGCTCTCAACGTATCTCCGCCACCACAAGCAAAATCAACAATCCGATACGTTTTGTCTGGGTTGGTTATTAGTTGTTTTAAGCCAACTAACGTGGCTTGGTGTCCTCCAAGTAGTCGGTTAATGGTATCCAGTTCTTTTAGGTTTTGAAAAAGAGCTTCTTGCGAAATATTTGGTTGGTCCAATAGTTCCTCATCTCTCGATCGAACTTTGAAATTAGGCATTGATTTCAATTTCAAAAAGTGCAGCTTCTAAAGTCAATCCTGGTCCAAAGCCACAGGTGAATAATCTCTCTCCGATCAATAGAGATTCCGTTCGCAACATTTCTTCTAAAACAAATAAGATGGTTGGAGCAGACATATTTCCATAGTTTCTGAGGGTAGAGTAGGAAGCTTTTAACTCGTTTTTATGGAGGTTCAATTCTTCTTCACACACTTCCAATATTTTTCGACCCCCCGGATGAATGGCCCAATGCGTTATGTCTTTTTGCAACATGCCACTTGGTTCAAGAAGCGTTTTAATTAATTTTTTAATCCCTACCTCTACCAACTGTGGAATGTAGCTGGATAGTTTCATCAAAAAACCTTCTGAGTGAATGTTCCAAGCCATATCACCTTCTCCTTTAGGAATTAATAACTGATCTGTTCCTTTAAGCTTTAAAGTCTTGCCGATTCCCGGTTCTGCTGAGCATAAACAAGCAGCTGCTCCGTCAGAAAAAAGAGAGTTGGAAAGTAAATGATCTTCCGAATCTTTATTTTGAAAATGTAAGGTACACAATTCAACAGCTACAATGAGAACCTTAGCTTTTGGGTTAGATTGAATAAAAGCATCGGCCATTTTTAAGGCAGGAAAAAAAGCATAGCAACCTACAAAATTGACCGCGTGAGTTTGCGTATTTTTTTTGAGTTCTAACTTCTGTTTGAGCTGAATTTCAATTCCTGGTGCTGACATTCCCGTGCAGCTAACCGTTATTAAATGGGTTATTTTATTTTTGTCTTGATTTTTAAGACAGGCATTAACTGCTTTTTCAGCTAAGGGCAAAACCGTTTGGTTATAGATAGCTAAACGTTCTTCCACCTTTGGTTCTGCTTCATCTGTTTTGAAAAGGGTAGGAGTAGTGTGGTTTTTATGAAAATCCGGCAATACAGAATAGCGCACATCTATCTTGGTTTTTTGATACAAGGCTCTAAAAATTCTGCCCATCCGCTCATTTTTCGCATCTAATCGATGGTGCATCCACTTCGCTAAATCCGTTTGCTGGTATTCATTTTCAGGCACTGCAGTGCCAATGCTCACAATTCTCGTATTTGGATTACTATTCAATATCTTGCTTTGATTACTTTCGTAAGAAATTACTTTTTATGCTTGATGCGTTAAAGTTAATGCGAATTCCCTTCTCTATTTTTTTAATGCCAGTTTTTTGGTTTGCATTAATTCAGGTAGAAGACATTCCTTTAGCTAAAAGTGTTTTCATCTTTTTCATTATTCATGTTCTCGTTTATCCGGCAAGCAATGGGTATAATTCTTATTTTGACAGAGATGAAGGAAGTATTGGTGGTCTAAAACACCCGCCTAAGGTGACGCGATTTTTGTTTCCCATGGTAGTCGGTTTTGATACCCTTGCACTTATTTTATCGCTCTTCATTTCTCCTTTATTTGCGGGTTGCATTCTAGTTTACATACTAGTTAGCAAGGCATACAGTTGGGATAAAGTTCGACTAAAGAAATACCCTTTTGTAAGTACTGTTGTAGTTACTTTTTTTCAAGGAATGTTTATGTATTTCACGGTTCAGATAGGCCTAGAATATTTTCAGATAAGGGAAACGAATCTACTCTTTGGGATTGCATCATCACTCTTTTTACTTGGGTCGTATCCGTTAACGCAAGTTTATCAACATGAAGAAGACAGTGCTCGAGGGGATAAAACACTAAGCCTGATTTTGGGAATCAAAGGTACTTTCTTGTTTTCCTCTGTTGCTTTTCTGTTGGGTAGCTTGTTGTTAGCATATGGGTTTATTCAACAAAATATTGTGAATGAATTATATATCTTCCTTGCTTTCGGTGGTCCCATAATAGGGTACTTTGGTTATTGGTTTCATTTAGTTCTTAAAAACGAAAAGGAAGCTAACTTTGAGCATACCATGAAAATGAATATAATTTCTTCCCTTTGTTTAAGTGCCGCATTTATTTGTGTAGTTATTTTTTGACTATGAGAGTATTACTAATAATCTTCTGCATGATTCCTTGGATGTTCACTTCATCCATGAAAGCTTCAGAGAATAGCAAAGAACCAATCAGCGCTTTTTGGTTGGGTTCCATTTATACTCAACTGAAAGGGGAGCAGAAGCCTGAATTTTCTTTATTCGAAAAAGCATATTTGGGTTACATTGATTTGAAATTAAGCGGAATGCTTCCTTTTAACAAGAATATCTTAAGCATTATTGATTTTCGACTGCCTTCGATTAAAAAAAGATTTTGGGTGATCGATTTAAAAACAAAGACGGTTATTTACCATACCTATGTGGCGCACGGAGAAAACTCAGGAGGTAAATATGCCATTGACTTTTCAAATACTGAAGGGTCGCATCAAAGCAGCTTAGGTTTTTACAGAACCGAAGAAACCTACATTGGTAAAAATGGACTATCACTTCGACTGAAAGGGCTGGAGAATGGGTTTAATACAAATGCCCGAGATCGATACGTAGTGCTTCATGGTGCAACGTACGCCACAGAGGAATACATTCAAGAAAATGGGATTTTAGGAAATAGCGAAGGTTGCCCTGCAATCCCTATGGGACTGCACATTCTTATAATAAACTTGACCAAAGAAGGAACGTGTTTATTTATTTATTTCCCCGACGCTCGTTACCTCGAAAGTTCTACTTTTATTTTAGACGACTTATAAAAAATTACAATGAAAAATAATTTTGTAGTTAGTGCAATAGGCGTATTGCTTCTCGTATCCATTTATTCTTGTTCGGTGGTAAAAAACCCATTAGCAAGCAATAATTTTAAACGGGTAAAATACAGTAGTCATCTTAAGTATTCGAAATCGAAAGTGGTGAAAGAAGAGGTTGCTTCAACAGAAAAGAAGTCATTGAAAACCGTGCAAAGCTTCGCGAAAGAGAGTCGTCTCGAAGTTCAGTCTACAGTTGTTGCTAGTAATTTAATTGTTAGACAAAAAAGCAATAAAATGCCGGAGGCAAATTATTCGGATGCCCCTGCAAAAGCTGTTCAATCTACTAATTTTCTACAAAAGATTTCACAAACAAAAGTTGAAGAAGGTTTTACTCAAAAACCAGCAACCTTTCAGAAAAGAGATAATTGGTGGGAAGATGACATAGAAGATTGGCCTTGGTTGGAAATTGTTCTAGCACTGATTGCATTTTTACTTGTGATTATAATTGTTAGTTTGTTATTCAACGCATTAGGTGGTTTGGTGTCAAGTCTACTTGGATTGATTCTACTCTTGATTATAGCATACATACTTTATACCTTGTGGTTCTAATTTATCGAAGTTTAGGATAGGTATAAAAATGAAAAAGCCCTTTCTGAATCTTCAGAAAGGGCTTCTCGTTTTGGTTTGGTTTTGGCAAGAATGATTACATCATTCCACCCATTCCGCCCATGCCACCTGGCATTCCACCACCTGGCATTCCGCCTCCGGCGTTTTCCTCTTCAGCATCTGAAATAACACACTCTGTCGTCAACAACATTCCTGCAATGGAAGCTGCATTTTCAAGAGCTACTCGAGATACTTTTGTTGGGTCAATTACTCCGGCTTTAATCAAATCTTCGTAGACCTCAGTTCTTGCATTGTAACCAAAGTTGCCTTTGCCCTCTTTAACTTTTTGAATAACCACAGAGCCTTCACCACCGCAGTTAGCAACGATTTGTCTTAATGGTTCTTCAACTGCTCTTCTTACAATTGCAATACCGGTAGTTTCATCAGCGTTCAAGCCTTTTTTACCTTCTAAAGCAGCCATCGCACGAATTAAAGCAACTCCACCTCCAGGTACAATTCCTTCTTCCACAGCAGCTCTTGTTGCGTGCAATGCATCGTCAACTCTGTCTTTCTTCTCTTTCATTTCCACTTCAGAAGCAGCACCTACGTAAAGTACTGCAACACCGCCAGCTAATTTTGCTAAGCGCTCTTGAAGTTTTTCCTTGTCGTAATCAGAAGTAGTATTTTCAACTTGAGCTTTAATTTGGTTTACTCTTGCCTTGATATCATCTTTAGCTCCAGCTCCATTAACAATAGTCGTGTTGTCTTTATCGATAGTAATTTTCTCGCAAGAACCAAGATCAGCTAAATCAGCATTTTCCAATTTGTAACCTCTTTCTTCAGAAATCATAGTTCCTCCAGTCAAGATTGCAATATCTTCTAACATTGCTTTTCTTCTGTCACCAAACCCCGGTGCTTTAACTGCAGCAATTTTCAAGGAACCTCTAATTTTGTTCACAACTAGTGTTGCTAGAGCTTCTCCCTCAACATCTTCAGCAATAATCAATAGTGGTCTTCCAGATTGTGCTGTTTTCTCTAAAACAGGCAACAAATCCTTCATTTGACTAATCTTCTTATCGTAAATCAAAATGTATGGATTCTCTAGTTCAGCTTCCATTTTTTCCGTATCAGTAACGAAGTATGGAGATAAATAACCTCTGTCAAACTGCATTCCTTCTACCACTTCAACAGTAGTTTCAGTTCCTTTTGCTTCTTCAACTGTAATTACTCCTTCTTTTTTTACCTTACCCATTGCCTCAGCAATCAACTTTCCAATGGAGCTGTCGTTATTCGCAGAAATAGTAGCAACCTGCTCTATTTTCTCAGAATCTTCTCCAACAGGTTCAGATATTTTTTTCAACTCCGCAACAATGTCTTTTACTGCTTTGTCAATTCCTCGTTTCAAATCCATTGGGTTTGCTCCTGCAGCAACGTTTTTCAAACCTTGCGTTACAATTGCTTGAGCCAAAATGGTAGCCGTAGTTGTTCCGTCTCCAGCATCGTCTGCAGTTTTAGAGGCAACTTCTTTTAACATTTGTGCACCCATGTTTTCAATTGGGTCTTTCAATTCAATTTCTTTCGCCACTGTAACACCATCTTTGGTCACTGCAGGAGCTCCGAATTTTTTGTCAATTACAACATTTCTTCCTTTTGGTCCCAATGTTACTTTTACAGCGTTAGCCAATTTATCTACACCAATTTTTAGTGCGTTTCTTGCTGCTGTATCAAATGTGATCTCTTTAGCCATTTTCTTTTAAATTTTTGAATGTTAAACAATAGCGAATAAATCAGACTCTCTCATAATTAGATAGTCCTTTCCTTCGATGTTAATTTCAGTACCGGCAAATTTGCCATACAGCACAGTGTCTCCCTCTTTTACCGTCATTGGTTCATCCGGCTTACCGTTTCCTACAGCAACAATTTTTCCTTTTTGAGGCTTTTCTTTTGCTGTATCTGGAATAATAATTCCTCCAGCTGTTTTTTCTTCCGCAGCAGCAGGCTCAACAAGAACTCTATCTGCTAAAGGTTTTACATTTACTGACATATTTTAAATTTTAAGTTAGTTTTCTTTATTGCTTTGCCTAAAGTCATATTTCGTGCCAATAGGTAAAGGCTGCCATTAGCTGAAAATATTACAGTTTAGCAAAAAAAAACTGTCAGATGAAGTGACAGTTTGGCAACAAAAAAGCCACGCTGTGGCGTGGCTTTTTAATAACTTGTTTTGTGTTTTTTATTAATCAGTCGGAGCTGAGCTTGGATCTGCAGGAACCTCTTCACTTGTCATAGGTGCTTGAGAAGCAGGAATGACAATTTGATTTGCTTCCCCTTGCAATTCAGACTCTACTGTGTCGATTTGAACAGCGGTATTTCTGTTAATTGTTGCAGAAGAAAGTATACTAAGAACGATAAGCGCAATACCTAGAGTCCAAGTAGCTTTTTCTAAAAAATCGGTCGTTTTTCGAACTCCCATCACTTGATTGGAAGAAGAAAAATTAGATGCTAAACCACCTTTTGGGTTTTGTACTAGAATCACCAAAATCAGTAATACTGCAATGATGAAGACTAAAACGGATACAATAATGTACATTTTCTTTTATGTGTTTAATTGATTTTTGATCTCATTAATTCGGGCTGCAAAATAACTGCTTTTTTCGGGATATTTCAACTGTAATTTTTCAAAAGCTATAATTGCCTTTTCTAGATGGCCTTGATCTGCATAAATGTTAGCCAAAGTCTCGGTCATTAAGTCATCGTCTTCCTGAACACTTAACCGAGCCATTTTAACAGGTGAGTAAAAGCTAGCCTTTTCTCTATCTTCTTTTATAACAGATAGGTTAGTGCTGCTTTCAGGCTGAAATTCTTCGTCTTCGCCTACTTCAATTTCGTCGTTTTCAGGGTTATCTAACACCCTAAGCCAATCTGAAAAGGAGTAATTATGATCCCCGTGATCTTCAGGAATTTTTTTAGCTTTTTCTGCGTTGAATTCAAACGGCTTTGAAATTTGAACGTGTTCTTGGTTTGCGCTTTGTGAACTTAAAGCATCTAAATCAGGAATTTCGTCAGAGACATTGTGCAAAATAGAATTACTAACTGCGGCACTTAATATTTGATTTTCTAAGGCATCGAGTTCATCTTTTTTACTTTCTTCTATCTTACTAAAGTCAATACTAAATTTATCTTCATTTAATATTACCGGTTTTTCTTCGATAGGCAGTTTTGCTATACTTTCTTCATCCAATAATGGTTCTTCCAATTTATCTTTAAGCACTTCTTCTGCCTCGGCTGCTGGAATGGTTGTCATTACAGGCTCTTCTGGAGTTGGAAGCTCTGTGATTTCGGTTGGAATAGACTCTAATGGATTCACCTCTGGTTGAGGCGCACTTTCTTCAAGTATCTGCGAAGAGGGTTCTTCATTTTGAACTTCCTCTATTGGGTTGGAAAATGTGCTTGTTGAAAATAGCAGTTGGTGTAAATGCGTCCGATTCGCTGCGTAAGCGGCAGTCTTTTTTAAGCTGCTTTCAAAGTTTAAATTTTCACTGGTATGGTATGCTTTTGTGAGCAACATTTGAGCGCTCTGAAAGTAAGGGTAGTCTTTAACCACTTCGGCCATAGCCACAATAGACTCTGAGCCTATCCTGTCTGGTTGCTTCAAATGAGAAGTAAATGTTGACTTACTTATTACCAATTGGTTACCGCTTTATTAAAAATATCTTGAGTTAACTGCTCGTTGATGGCATTTATTAACTCTTCTTCTCTAGAAGCCAAATCTTCACTAGCATTTAAATCTTCAAAACGAGAAAAGTTAGATTCAAAGTTTTGCTTCTCATCGTTGGTATTGGTGAATGTTACTTTAACCGTCATTGTAATTCGCGTTAGTGCAGCTTGCTCGTTGCCTTGTATTGCTACGGGATTGTTGCTGTAATCGCTGATGTACCCTTCAAATTGTAAATCTCCATCATTTTTTACCAAAACTAAGTTAGTTTGAGAAATGAAGATATCCTTTAATGCTTCGGTAAATAACTGTCCAGAATTTGGCGGTGCCAAGGTCGCATTTATTGGAAAGAAATCTATGGAAACCGTTTTCACTTCCGGAGAAATAGAGGCACCCGTAAATGAGAAAGATGCCTTGCATGCAGTTAAAAGTGTTGCAACAACAGCTAGTAAAAGACTAATTTTTATGTTAATTCTCATTGTTCAATATCGTATTCCTTAATCTTTCGGTACAACGTTCGCTCTGAAATTCCTAAGTCCTCCGCAGCATACTTTCTTTTTCCACCATGTTTTTCCAAAGCCTTCTTGATTAATTTTTTCTCGGTAGCAGAAATGGAAAGTGACTCCTCTTCTTCGACTACAACTTCTTGGTAATCGTCGTTTTCATCGGTACTCGTGCTTTTATTAAAACTCACAGCATCGTCTGTAAAGTTAGAATTATTTCTTTTTTGAGTTTTGTCTTCGTTAAATTGTGCTAATTCTAATCTTTTTTCAAGAGAACTGATGCTATCGGGTTCGCCATATAGTCGCTCAAATACTTGGTCATTTATTTCTTCTTTCCCAGGTTTTGAATCTGATTTAATGACTTGAAAAACGACTTTCTTTAAATCTGCAACATCTTTTTTCATGTCGAAGAGTACCTTATATAAAATGTCGCGCTCCGTCATTCCATTTTTATCTCCGCTGTAAATTACAGGTAAAGATGCTGCGCTATTTTCGGGTAAGTAAGTAAGCAACACTTGAGCCGTAATCAATTTATGTTTTTCAATTACAGAGATTTGTTCCGTAACGTTTTTCAGTTGTCTAACATTTCCGGGCCATCTGTATTTCAATAAAAGGACCCTTGCTTCTTCCGTAAGTTGCACAGACGGCATTCTGTATTTATCTGCAAAGTCAGCAGAAAATTTTCGAAATAATAAATGGATATCATCTTTTCTTACTCGAAGAGGAGGTACCTCGATTGGAACCGTGTTTAAACGATAAAATAAATCTTCTCGAAATTTATTTTCGTTAATGGCTTGCGGAATATTCACATTTGTTGCAGCGGTTATTCTCACATTTGTTTTCTGTGGTTTTGAACTTCCAACTTTTAAGAATTCGCCGGTTTCTAGTACCCTCAACAAACGAACTTGAGTAGTTAGGGGAAGTTCTGCAACCTCATCCAAAAAAATGGTTCCACCGTCGGCTACTTCAAAATAGCCTTTACGAGTTTCAGTGGCTCCTGTGAAAGAGCCTTTCTCGTGTCCAAATAATTCGGAGTCAATTGTGCCTTCTGGAATTGCTCCGCAATTTACAGCAATATACTTGCTGTGTTTTCGTGCACTAAGTTGGTGAATAATTTGTGGTATGCTTTCCTTCCCGGAACCACTTTCTCCAGTAATAAGAACCGATAAGTCTGTTGGAGCAACTTGCACCGCAATGTCAATAGCTCTGTTTAATTGCTCGGAATGGCCAATAATCCCGAACCGCTGTTTAATTTGATCTACCGTCATTATTTAATTGCTTTTCCTTTTAACGTTGCTGAGGTGCAATTCTCAACTTTAACCATAACGTAGTCGCCAACCTTATAATCTTCTCTAGGAAAAACTACAACTGAGTTATGTGTATTTCTTCCGTATAATTCATCGTCGGACTTTTTTGATACACCCTCTACTAAAACCTCGAAAGTTTTTCCTAAATCTTTTTTCAATTGCTCGTGAGAGTGCTTTTGTTGTAATTCAATAATTTCCGCTAGTCGCCTTTGTTTTGTTTCTTCCGGGATATCGTCTGGATATTTTCTTTGTGCCATCGTATTTGGCCGCTCAGAATATTTAAACATGTAGGAAAAATGATATTTCACATATTCCATCATGCTCAGTGTTTCTTGGTGTTCTTCTTCCGTTTCACTGCAAAAACCTGCAATAATATCTGCAGAAATAGAGCAAGTTGGCAAAATTCTCCGAATAGCATCAATTCTATTCATGTACCATTCCCTTGTGTAACCTCGATTCATCATTTCCAAAACTCTAGAATTTCCTGACTGAAAAGGGAGGTGTATGTAATCGCAAATGTTATCGTGTTTTGCCATAACGTGAAGCACGTCGTCCGTCATGTCTTTTGGGTGAGAAGTAGAAAATCTAACTCTAATTTTTCTATCTACCTGCGCAACTTGATCCATCAATTGTGCGAAGTTGGTACTCTTTTCTTTTTCTTCATCTGAAAGGTTTGCAAACTCTTTCTTTAATCCGCCACCATACCACAAGTAAGAATCAACGTTTTGTCCAAGCAGAGTAACCTCTCTATATCCGGATAAAGATAATTCTCGAACCTCTTGAAGGATAGATTTAGGATCCCTACTTCTTTCTCGTCCCCGAGTAAAAGGAACTACACAGAACGTACACATGTTGTCGCAACCTCTTGTAATGGAAACGAATGCTGTTACACCATTGCCTCCCAATCGCACAGGGGCAATATCTCCATAGGTTTCTTCTTTGGAAAGAATTACGTTTACTGCTTTTCTTCCACCGTCCACTTCTCCAACTAAATTGGGTAAATCGCGATACGCGTCTGGCCCAACTACTAAGTCAACTATTTTCTCCTCTTCTAAAAATTTTGATTTCAAACGTTCTGCCATGCAACCTAGCACTCCAATAATCATTTTTGGGTTTTTTCGCTTGTGCTTGTTGTAAACAGTTAGTCGTTTTCGAACAGTTTGTTCTGCTTTTTCCCGAATGGAACAGGTATTCACGAAAACAATATCCGCCTCATCTAACAACTTCGTGGTCTCGTAGCCATCTTTTTCTAAAATAGACGCAACAATTTCGCTATCTGAAAAATTCATTTGACAACCATAGCTCTCAATGAAAACTTTTCTCCCATTTGAGTTAGTCACTTTTCTCCCCTCAATTGCCTCTCCTTGTCTTGCTTCGTCGATTACTTTCTCCTCTGTTCTTAACATGTTACTCTTCTAAAATGCAAACACGAAATTAGGAAAAAACGAATGCCCGTGACAAAATGGCATAACAAAGAGCCTTGCCTTTTATGAAATTTTATATTATATAAATATAATATACTTGGGCGATTTGAATTAATTAAAAATGATTTCTTGGAACTCTAACTAAATATTGATTTTCTTTGCGAAAATTTTCTAATTCAAGGGAGATTTAATTTATACCTATTAATATGTCGAAAAATCTTGTTATCGTTGAGTCACCAGCCAAAGCCAAAACCATTGAAGGATTTCTTGGAAAAGGGTTTACTGTTAAGTCCAGTTTTGGGCATATCAGAGACTTACCTGGAAAGAACATCTCTATCGATATTGAAAATAACTTTGAACCACAGTATGTTATCTCAGATGACAAGAAAAAAGTAGTTGCCGAATTAAAAAAATTAGCAAAAGCTGCAGACATTGTATGGTTAGCGACGGATGAGGATCGCGAGGGAGAAGCAATTTCGTGGCACTTAGAAGAAGCTTTGGATTTAAAGAATAAGGAAACAAAACGAATTGTCTTTTCAGAAATTACAAAATCAGCCATAACAAGAGCAATTGAAAACCCGAGAAAGGTAAATCGAAATTTAGTAGATGCTCAGCAAGCAAGAAGAGTATTAGACCGATTAGTAGGGTATGAGCTTTCTCCTGTTTTATGGAAAAAAGTAAAGCCTTCCCTTTCTGCAGGTAGGGTGCAGTCGGTAACCGTGCGACTAGTTGTAGAAAGAGAAAGAGAAATTCAAAACTTTAAGATTACTGACTTCTTCAGAGTTGTTGGAGTTTTTCAGTTGTCCAAAGGAAAGAGTTTTAAAGCGGAAGTTAGTTCTCGTTTTAAAAGTTACGAAGAAGCCAAGCAGTTTATTGTAGAATGTGAAAAGTCGAACTACTCGATAAAGGATTTAGTTAAAAAACCAGCTACAAAATCGCCTGCAGCTCCATTTACAACATCAACCTTGCAGCAAGAGGCGAGTCGGAAACTTGGGTTTTCTGTAGCGCAAACCATGCTGGTTGCGCAAAAGCTTTACGAGGCCGGAAAGATTACTTACATGAGAACGGACTCGGTAAATCTATCTGACACTGCTGTGAATGGTGCAAAAGATTACATAACAAAGACATATGGGGCAGAATTCTCCAATCCAAAAAAATATAGCTCAAAATCGAAAGGGGCTCAAGAGGCGCATGAGGCAATAAGACCAACAGATTTATCAGTAGATAGTCTTGGAACATCAACACAAGAGAATAGGCTGTATGAATTAATTTGGAAAAGAACTACTGCTTCTCAAATGGCGAATGCAAGAATTGAAAGAACAACAGCAACCATTAACGTTTCTGAATCAAAAACGTATTTTACTGCTAAAGGTGAAATCTTACAATTTGAAGGATTTTTGAAAGTTTACTTAGAAGGAAACGACGACGAGGAAGAGGATAATGAGCAAGATGGAATGCTGCCTGATATGGCTATTGGAGATGG
>Ga0307934_1000088_pt1 | contig 70669 bp, 71 predicted proteins | sample OrgLakmetageno90_FD_201838 | JGI IMG/M metagenome (GOLD analysis project Ga0307934, IMG submission 201838) | Saline water microbial communities from Organic Lake, Antarctica - #90 | ecosystem: Environmental > Aquatic > Non-marine Saline and Alkaline > Saline | place: Antarctica: Organic Lake...
GGCATCGTAAAGTTTATGTCCTCAATGGCGGCTTGCCTTATTGGGAGGCGCGCGGACACAAGATTATCGATACGCCGCCTATCAAACCGCCTCACGCAGTTTACAAAGCCATCTTTCACGACGAGCTTGTCGCCGACATGGCAGCCATATCAAATAATATTGAAACAGCGCAATGCGCCCTGCTTGATGCCCGCGACCAAGCGCGCTTTGATGGACACAGCGCCCCCGGCTCAGGGCATATCCCGCGCAGCCTGAATTTATTTTTTATGAACTGCATCAATCAAGATGGCTGTTTAAAATCAAAAGATGAATTAGAGCCATTTCTGTCCATCTTTCCCCAAAATAAAAAGATCATCACCACCTGCGGTAGCGGCGTAACCGCCTGTATTGTAACGCTTGCCCTATATGAAATGGGCATTGAGGACGCGGCTGTTTATGACGGATCATGGAGCGAATGGAGCCAACCACAACTGCAAAATCCAGTCGCGAGAAGTTAAAAAAAGACGATCAAAGTATAAGCTCGATACAAAATTTCGAAAACAAATAAAAAAACCGGTATAGAATTATTATTAGTACAATAAACAAATTTATTTCTTGAAACAAACTCCACACACAAATTAAAGACGTTTAATTAAATAAATTTCATATAAAAACAATAAAATAACAACATATTTACTTAGATAATTAATCAACATTACTTTAACAATGCTATTTTTAGTGCTTTAGCATCGAAATTGGATAAAATTTTATAAAAAAACGATCTTTTTGCTTGCAACATGATCCGATATTGGATATAAAGAAGATACACACCCTCTATTACCGCCGTTTGTCCGGGGATCATTGATCCTCGGACCTTTTTTTTGTAAACTGCATTTCTTGTAAATCAAAATTGTTAACCAAAAGAAAACGCCTAAAAGGAAATGCTATGTCACAAACACCCCCCGTTAATCTTGAGCCTGTCGAAGGCAAGTTTATTTATGAAATTGACAGCGGCATGCGCATCCGCTTTAACGCCGACGGCTGGGTTGAAGAATTGGTAAAACCAAACGAACATGCCGAAACCGCCACCCGCCTACAAGGCCGCGCCGGCACAAAGCGCGATGATATTATGGCGCGCCGCTTCTATGATTTATTCGCCCGCGTTGTCATCTTAAACATCTATCCCCGCCAAGAAAATGACAGCAACATTGCCAGCGGAATCATCCAATTTTCAAATCTGGAAAAGAATTCAATCATCTATAACCGCGTGAGTGCGGCGATTACGATTGCAAAACATCTCGGCGTTGAGGTCGCGCCCCTGACATAACAACACGCTTAATCACGCGCTATGGCGTGATAAGCCCTTGGATATAATTATCACCGACTTGGCTTAATCCAAGATAATGGGCACGCGCTGTCATCGCCTCTTGCGATTGGCACCCTTCTGTCCTGTAATGTCTATTGAGTAAATTTTGAATTTTTTGACGTCTTTCCAAAACTTGACGAACAATAAACTCAGGCTCCCACCCAATTGTCTCTACCGTTTCATCATAGAGCATATTGGCGACAAGCTTATAATTATCCATAAACACAGCGCTCATAGGCTCTGTGTCTTTCAAACAAAATTGATGATATTCAAATGCCCGCTCATTTAAGTCATTCAACGCGAGCAATGAATCAAATCGCTGACTATCAACGGGCGTCAGCACTCCCTCATCATCGGTGGAGATGGTTGTGCAAGCCCCAAGAAGAACGATCAGTGACACGGCTAGGCCGAGACACTTTAAGCGCGCTTGAGCGGGAAATATAAAAAGGGAGATAAAAGGATATATACGCGCTCCTAAGCATTTCAAGCATTGTGAATGAAAAGTGCTTGTATGAGTAATGTTATCGCACAGATTGTAATAATCGCATCATATAAAAAACGATCATATAAAAAAACTGCCCGGTACAAGAACGGGCAGTTTTAAATTACGAAATTTATGGGACGAAAAAACATCCTCGCAGCGCTTTTAAAGAAAGGCGCTCACATTAAAGCTCGGTCGCATCTAGAACATACCAGCCATCTTTACCTTTTTTGAAAGTAATCTCTAATTTTCCAGTGGCTGTTTGATCGCTTTGGAACGGGATATTCTTAATCGTTGTCGTGGTTTCAGCAATAATGCGCCATGAGCCATCATCGCTTTTAATCTCATCAATAACCTTAAGCTCATCAATCGTTGCCGTCATCTGCTTATCAGCAGACACCATAGAAGCCATCGGCGCCATCGCCGCCGATATATCGGCACTCAGCTTTTCCTGATAAAACTTTTTAACGGCTTTTTCACTAGGCGCGCCGCCACCACATGCCGTCAAACCGAAACCAAGACACAGCATAATAACGAAGCCGATATTTTTGAAGTTTGTAATTTTACTCATAATGTCACCTTATAATTCCTCAATATATTAATGTTAATCTCTCAACATTATTAAAGTTTCTTGTAAAAAGAAAGGCGTTAATCGGGAATATTGTTAAATATTATAACCCATAAGGCTATACCCGCTTTCACAAAGTTCGAATTACGCCATCATCAAAAGCGCGAATTGGGCGCAAGCGATGAGAGCTTGAATAAGGCTGTTTTTGGACTTTTTTGTGTGTAGGATGGTGAGGCGCTTGATACAGAAAGAGATAAATCGGATGAAGATAATCGGTACATTTTTATTGTTGGTTTTAGCGACCCTCCTTCAGACAGCATGTCTGAAGGAGAAGGCAGAGGAGAAATCTTATAAGGCGACGACGGTTGAAGAATGCGTTCAGGAGAAGGAGTGTGTGGGGAATATTTTTGCATTAAGAGCTACAAGGATTCTTAGTCGGCTTAATCGAGAGATGGGTAATTCTACCTTGCACAAATGGTCAAGACCCATTCGTCTTGACTTAAAAGGCGATCCGAAATGGATTTCCAAATATCGTTCTGTCGTCCAAGCCAAAGTCGATCAAATAGAACATTACACACCGCTTGAAATTGAATTTAATGAAACAGAAAATTTTGTCATTGTATTTAGCAAAGATTTTAAAAGAGATATAGAAGTTACCTACCGTGATGAGTTTTATAAAGGTTTGCTGCAAATCTTAGGTGAAGAAAGATTAGAAAACTTACTGAACAAAGTTGATGACTGTTTTGTCTTTACACTGACCAATCCCGCATATGACCCCAATGATATTCGGGCTGTTCTGTCCTTTGTGAATCCAACTAAGAAACCTGAGAGATGCATTAAAGAACATTTTTTAACTGGGGTGGGTTTGAATACTACACTGGAAAAGTTCAGTGGTAATTTTAAAACAGATAATCCTAACGATTTTACAAAACTAGATTTGTTCATGCTGTCTTTGCTTTATCATCCGGAAATGAAGCAAGGGCTTAGCTTAGTCAAAATAAATTATCTTTTTGATGCAATCCACGATCAAGAACTTGAAAAATTTAATCTAAAATACAGGGAGACTCATAATGAGTGATAATAACAGACAGCAAGCGATTGCGAACGCATTACAGCATGTACAGAATGCCAGCGGAAATAATATTGTTATTCATAATGATATTTCTCAAAATTACAGTTTGATTGGTAAGCCGCGCTAAGGCAAATAAGGCAGACCCCATTTAACCTCGATAAATTCATTTCTATATATCAAGCCAATGGCGCACTAACTGAAGATGAAGATGCAAGCAACGATTCCGTGATGTCAGCTTATGAGATGAGGATCGCCAAAAGCGGCAAGCCTCGGCACACCTTCGAGGAGTCGTTCGAGCAAAGTTCGAGCTATGCTTATAAAGAGAGAGCGACTATTTCCAAAGAAGTGGCGCGCCCTGCAGGAATCGAACCTGCAACCGTCCGCTTAGAAGGCGGGTGCTCTATCCGATTGAGCTAAGGGCGCTTTTGGTGTTGGTGTTTATACAATAATTATTCGTCTGCGGCGACATATTTAAAGTTTTGGCTATAGTTACGCGGCACGACTTTACGGGTTTGTACGGGCAACACGGTATAAATCCAACCTTTTTTTTCAGCAAACACGATGGCGTCGTCTTTATTATCAAATTTTAGCTGAACCTGATTGAGCGTGTCTTCGCTTTGGGTCCAGCCCATCAAGGGCTCTGGCCGTCTGGCGCTTTCGGCTTCATATTCCAAAACCCACGCGCCCAGTTTGGCGCGGCCGGATTGCATGGCGGTTCTTGATGGCTTGTAAATTCTTACGTTTTTCATCTGAATAAATTACCAGCGGTAAAGCCTTCGTGCAAGTGCGCTGATGATAATTGCGAGGATAATCAGCGGCATGAAGTGAAAGAAAAAGATATGGCCGATATCACCTGAGGCACAAGACAGCCGCATCCCGCCCCATGCGAGCGCGCTCACGCTCAAAAGCGTCATCGCCGCCATCATGTAAGGCCGCGTGGTGTTGCCTTTGCGCACTAACAGTAAAAGAACCGCAATCGGCACAAAACACATCAATAGCGCCGCGCTAAAGCAATGATGCCAGGCATGCACAGGCATGTGGAAATCTTCGCCCGTAAAATACCAGCCCATCAAGCCGACAAAAACCGCCAACAGCATCGCAGGGATGGCTAAAATCCAACGCCGCCCACCCATGTCGGGGATAGACAAACTAGCCGCGCAATAAGACGCGGTTAGCGCAATTGTGCCCAGCAAGGCCAGTTCAAATTGAAAGAGCGGCTGGTAAAATACGGTGTCAATATCCATCCGTAAGCCGAGAAATTGGATGACACCTGCCAGATAAGCCGCAACGATAATTAGCCATGGCAACACAAGCGCGGCGGGCTTGAACACGCGCTTGACCATTGGGGGCTGATCGCTCAGCTCTGAAATAAGCGACTCTAAATTATGCGGCTCTTTTTTCATGATGCCCCTAATAATTGTTTTAGTTTATTCATCGTGCGGTGCGCCGAAACTTTGACAGCTGATTCATTCATATCAAGCCTTTCAGCAACTTCCTTGGCGGTATAGCCCTCGATTTTCATCATTTTAAAGATGCGCTTTTGCTTTTTGGGCAAATCATCCAAAGCGTTTTCAACATCTTTCCATTCGCCCTCAATGCCGTCATTGGTTACATAGATAGTTTGCGCATCCAGCGATTCGAGCGTGGTTTCTTTTTTATGGCTCTTGCGGTAATAGGCGCGCAGAAAATCACTACGGCGGAAATTGATGATTGAAATAAGCCACGGCTTAAAAGGTTTTTGTGGGTCGTAGGTGTGCAGGGCTTTGTGCGTGGACAGCAAAACTTCCTGCACCACATCATCAACCCATGAAGGGTTTGCAAGGCGGCCGACAAGGACAGAGCGGGCAAAGGGAATAATCTCGCGCAATAATGTTTGATAGGCAGCTTTATCGCCCGCTTGCGCGGCGCGCGCCAGATCTTCCCATGTTTGTTGATTGTTATCTAAATTGCGGGTCATTGATGCCCTTAATAAGAAAAATGGTCGGAGTGGAGAGATTCGAACTCCCGGCCCTCTGCTCCCAAAGCAGATGCGCTACCAGGCTGCGCTACACTCCGACTAAAAAGGGTTTTACCTAAGTTTTTTAGAAAACGCAACTATATCATTGCGGAATTTCTAATTCATTTTCAAGTTCGCTTTCAAGTGCATTGAAAAAGATCGTGTGATGGACCATGTCACCCGCTTCAATCCCGTATAATGCACTTAATCCCGCATGGATTTCCAGCACCGCGCTGACGCGCCCGTTTGAAGGAATGGGTGTCTCGTCAAAGGGGACGGCATCGGGGTGAATATGGTGAATTGTGCCGTCAGGTTTGATGTAAAGAATATCAAGCGGAACGATGGTGTTTTTCATCCAGAACGCGCGCTCGGCTTCAACGAAGAAATCAAACAACATGCCGCCATTCTCAGGAAGTGTCTCGCGGTGCATCAGCCCTTGTTGGCGCTCTAAATCTTCATCAGCAAGCTCGATAAAGAAATCATATTGGCGGCCATCTTCAGTGATAATCGCTAACGCTTCGCTGTAAGGCGCGGTAGCCTGCCCTAAAACATTGCCTAAAGTTTCGGGGCGCGGCTCCTCGCTTGCACAGGCTGTGAAAGCAAAGAGCGTGAGCGCCCCGAACATAATCGTTAAAAGTGATGATCTCATTTAATTCCTAAGCCTTAAAACACATGAAAGAAGACAAACCATGCATACACAGATGCAATCGCTGTCGTCAAGATCATGAGCGGAAAGGCGAGTTTTAAGAACTGGATAAAGGCAATGCGCTGCCCTGCCCGTTCGGCATAGCTGGCAACCATGACGTTAGCGCTAGCGCCAATCAAAGAGCCGTTACCACCCAAACACGCACCAAGCGACAAGCACCACCAGAGCGGCTCGATCGCTGCTGGGCCACCAAGGTCAACTTCCATTGCCTCGATTAACGGAATCATTGTCGCAACAAAGGGAATGTTATCGACAATCGCCGATAAAATCGCCGAAATCCACAAGATCGTCATGCCAGTAAGCGGAATATTACCATCGGTAATGGCCAAAACCTCAACCGCTGCCATAGAAAGCAATCCTGTATGCTCAACCCCATATACAAGGACAAACAAGCCGATGAAGAAGAAGATCGTCTCCCACTCCACTTGCTGGAAGGCGTGATGGACTTTTTGCGATTGTACTTCGGGCTTGAACTTATAAACATTCAAAAGCATCAAGATCGCCGCGCCTGTCAGCGCAATCGTGCCTGGCTCCCAGCCATGGCCATGCCCCCAGATAAAGGAGAAAATAACCAAAGCGATGACCGCCAGAGATTTCATCAAAAGCTCTTTGTCTTTCAACGCTTCAAACGGGTCATACATCATGAGTGCGGCGCGTGAGCGCTTGGTTGCTGTCATGTGACGTCCCCAAATGAAGTCAAACAAAAATGTCATAACAATCATGATAATTACGGAGGCAGGGCCGACATTATAAACAAAATCCATAAAGCTGAAACCAACCGCAGAGCCAATCAGAATGTTCGGCGGATCACCGATCAAAGTCGCCATGCCGCCGATATTGGAGGCAAAAATCTGGGTGAATAAAAACGGATAGGCTTTCAGTTTTAACTGCTCGGTTAAAAGCAAGGTCACAGGGATAATCAACATCACGGTCGTGACGTTATCGAGTAACGCCGAGAATACCGCCGTAATCAATGCCAAAATTACCAGCAAATATCGCGGGTTGGCGCGTACGGATTTGGCCGAATAAATCGCGACAAACTGAAACACGCCGGAATCTTTGGTGATCCCGACAATCACCATCATACCAACCAATAAAAAGATCGTGTTAAAATCGATTCCTTCGATCATCAAATGGTGGTTTAAAACACCGAGCAAAACAAGCGCGCCTGCACCTAACATGGACACAACAGCACGGTTAATTCTTTCGGAAATGATAAAGACATATGCGATTACAAGAATCACGGTGGCTGTGATCATAGGATCCCAGCCGAAGGCCATAGTTTCTGGCACTGCCAGAAGATCGCCTTGAGACGGACTAGCCATAACAATACTCCATTACTTCGTTTTCACTTTTCATGAGTAAGTCTAAAAAATAAATCCTGCGGTCACTGGCTTAAAAAATAAAGCTAAGCCAGAGGCAACAAGGCCTATTCCTTAAAATTAATCATTTCATCAATTACTGACTGCTCGGACATAATACCAAGCAGGTTTCCGTTCTCTTGATTGACAACAGAAAGCGGGCTGCCATATTTCACCAAAAGGCGAATGGCTTCCCAAGTCGGCGTTTCAGGGTTCAAAACAACAATTTCTGTTGCCATCACATCCGACACTTTTTTGGGTTGCATCTTTTTCAATTTACGAGAAATTGTCGGATGCGCGCCAATTACAAAATCAAGCTTATTGAGACCGTCTTCCATGACAACGGAAACTGGCAACATATTACGCAAGATAATGTGTAAGCTAAACATTCCCACTAATTTGCCGGTCTTATCAATAACAGGCGCACAGCGTAAATGTTTTTTCTCCAAAGCCGCGAGGGCTTCTTTGACAGTGTCAGTCGGTTTGACTGTCACGACTTTAGTAATCATGGATTCTCCACAAGGCATTGTATTACTCCATTGTTTTTATTTTCGGGCGGAATATGCGCCTCATGAATCTCAATTGCAAGATTTTTTTTATGCACTGCAATCTAAAGCGTGTCGAGCCATGTCAAAATATCATCAGACGCGCCATGCATAAATTGATCGTTATGCCCTGCCTCTTTATAAGTTTTCATTATCTTGGGCTCGGGCGCGGCTTCAAACACTTCTTTGCCAAAGCGGTATGGCACAATCATGTCACGCTTGCCGTGCAAAACGAGAATCGGCGCTTTAACATTGGCGATTTTATCAATCGTCTCGTAACGATCACGCATCAATAAATCCAGTGGTAACCAAAAATGTGTGCGCCGCGCCATTTCAATAAAACTTGTGTAAGGCGCTTCTAAAATAACGCCGGCAATATCAGGATAATCATTCACCGCCATTTCAACCGCAACGCCAGAGCCCAATGATTCGCCATACAAAACAAGGCGCTCTTGGGGAATGTTTTGTTCGTTTATAACCCAGTCAATAAAAGCGCGCGCATCTTTATAAAGCCCCTTCTCGCTCGGCTTGCCTTCATTACCGGCATAGCCACGATAAGCGATCAACATTGCGCCGTAGCCTTGCGCGCGCATTTGGCTGGTTTTAAGAGCGCTCAGCCCCATATGGCTGCCGTTGCCATGGAAGAATACGATTACGGGCTTTTCTTGATCTTGCGGCGCTTGATACCATCCTTGCAGGCTCAAACCATCGGCGGTTGTAACATTTATAATGTCCATGTTTGAGGCTTGGAACAAAGCGGGATCTTGGCGCGCCGTATCGGGGAAATACATGAAGCTACGCTGTATAAAAAATGTCAGCGCCATCACCAACAGATAAATCAAAAGAGCGGCGAGCAGATAATCCATCAGTTTTTTCTTCGCTGGTTTTTTCTTCACTGGTTTCATTCGTCTTTCAATCCTGCTTTATACATTTGTGCATATAAACCATTCTGTTTCAAAAGCGTGTCATGTTTGCCTTTTTCGGCCACGCGCCCTTGATCCAGCACAATAATTTGATCGGCGTTTTGAACGGTTGATAAGCGGTGCGCGATAATCAAAACAGTGCGCCCTTTTTGAATGGTTTCAAGAGAATGCCGAATGGCTTTTTCAGATTCGTTATCAAGCGCGGATGTCGCCTCATCCATCAGCAAAATGGGTGTTTTTCTTAGCAAAGCGCGCGCAATAGCAATGCGCTGCCTTTGGCCGCCTGAAAGTTTCGTGCCATGTTCGCCAAGGCGCGAATCGTAACCCTCGGGCATCGCACTAATAAACTCATGTGCGGCGGCGGCGCGTGCGGCCTCTTCGATCTCGCTTTGCGAGATATCGGCGCGGCCATAAGCAATGTTGGCGGCGACCGTATCATCAAAAATCGTAATATCTTGCGACACAAGGGCAATATTGTTGCGCAAGGACTGAATCGTGAAATCCCGAATATCTTCATCACCGATTTTTATGCCGCCTGCATGCGGGTCATAAAAACGCATCACCATGTTCATCGCTGTTGTTTTGCCGCTACCGGAAGGGCCAACAAAAGCGGTCATTTTGCCCGCCGGTATTGTAAGCGATAAGTGATTCAGCGCGTTGATCTCATCGCTCTCATCATACCCAAACACAACATCGTCAAAAACAATCTTTTGCGGCTTGCTCAGCGTTAATGTCTTTGCGTCTTCAGCATCTGTAATGGTGGGCTGTAAAGCGAACATATCCAAAATGCGCTCCCCTGCGCCAAGGCCTGTCTGTAAGGTGTTGTTCAGCTTGGCAAGGCGCTTTAAAGGCTCGTAAGACAGCGCAAAAGCGGCGATAAAGGACATCAGCGCGCCGGCGGTCAAATCACCGTCTATTACTTGATATCCGCCAAACAAGACCAAGCCCATCAAGGCCGCGCCGATTAAAACCTCGTTCACAGGCGTTGAAAGCGTGCCAACACGCACCCCTTTTAACATCAAACGGCGGACATTATGAATCACCTGCCCTGAACGCTTTTGCTCAAACCCTTCCATATTATAAGCCTTCACCTGACGAATGCCTTGGAAAATTTGCGATAGCGTATCAGTCAAATCACCGATCTCGCCCTGAACCGAGCGCGAAAGCTTGCGCAAGCGCCGCCCCAAATAACCAACAAACAAAGCGGCAGGCACAAACACAAACACAACAAACAAAGTCAGCGGCGCGTTTTGCTCCAGCATTACCAAAACCATGAAAAACAGCGTCATCAGGCTTTTGCCAATGCCCGTCAGGCTGTCCACCACCGAAGCGCGCACTGCATTGACATCATTAATCACGCGCGCCACTAGCTGTCCGCTGGCGTTATTTTGGAAAAACTTCAAATCCAGCTTTAAAAAATGCCCGAACAGATCATTTTGAATGTCCGAGACAATATGAAGGCCGATCTTGTTCATTAAAACCGTGTGGATATATGTTGAAACGCCATTACAGGCAAAAATTGCGAACATTCCGACAGCAAGTGGCACAATCAAATCGCTGTTTTTTTGCACCAGCACATTATCCAAAATCGGCTGGATCAGTTTGGCAAAACCCGCCGTCAGCGCTGCTGAAAGAACCATAAACACAATCGCAATAATCAATGTTTTCTTATATGGCAGCAAATAAGCCCCCGATAAACGGCGAATCATCGCCAGAGTCGAGCGCGATTGCGTATCGCTTGTTGCAGTGCGTTCAATGTTTGTGTTGTGATCGGTCAATATCATGATATCCTTATGTAATATTTGTTTATAAAGCTTTGAGTAAAAATGACCAAGTCCAAAAATCCAACAGATTCAAACAGTGATACAATCATCAAAAAACCGCACTATGTGCCGCCCGTTGGGCTGGCCTTGGGAAGCGGTATGGCGCGCGGCTTTGCGCATATTGGCGTGATGAAAGCGCTCAAGCGCCATAATATCGAGCCAACCATTATCGCCGGCACATCCATCGGCGCAGTTGTTGGTGGTAGTTATCTTGCTGATAAGCTGGATGAGCTGGAGCAATGGGCGCTGTCTTTAAACCGCCGTAATATTTTTGCTTATATGGATTTTCGTGGCCGCAATGCCAGCATGATCGGCGGCAAAAAGCTTGAAAATGTTTTGGTTGAACATTTCGGCGATTTAAAAATCGAAGATTTACCCCATCCCTTTGTCGCCATCGCCACAGATCTTGTAACGGGCCAAGAAGTTTGGCTTCGCAGAGGAAGTTTTGTGGATGCTATTCGTGCTTCGTTTTCACTGCCCGGTGTATTTCCACCCGTGGAGCTTAACCGTCGCACACTGATTGATGGCGCGCTTGTGAACCCCGTGCCTGTGTCGGTTTGTCAGGCGCTCAGCTCACGCATGACAATCGCGGTTGATTTGAACGCTGATTTAATCGGCAAGGCCGCAAAGCCCGGCGAAAGCTATCAAACCATTGCGGGCTTTGATATTTTGGATGAAAATTTTGATGATTCCGAAGATGGTCGCTTTTTCAAAGGCGGCTTTTCAAAGCGCATGTTTAAGCGCGACGTCAATAAGCCGAGCCTGTTTGGCGTGATGGTGTCGTCTTTGAATATTATTCAAGGCCGTTTAACGCGCTCGCGCCTTGCGGGCGACCCGCCCGATGTTCATATTAAGCCGCGTGTCGGTCATATCGGATTGCTCGAATTTGAAAAAGCCGAAGAAATTATCCATGAAGGCGAAATTGCCGTTGAAGCCGCCTTGCCCGAAATTCGTGCCGCGCAAGAAGTGCTTCTGTCACGCCTCGAAGACGAAGACCTTGTCCTAGAGAAGTAAGACTCTCTTTATATATCAAGCAGTTTTAGCGCGTTTCTTATGTTTACGATCAGGAAGCGCTTTGCCCCATTTCAACTTATCAACCAGATATGTCGGGCGGGCATTGTGATATTGCAAAATCAACGTATTAAGAGCTTTATCAACATCGTAAGCCGACTGACAGTCCCGGAACGAGCCAAAATGTAGGCCATTTTTCACAAGACATGTGTCAATATTCATCGCGGACGCCCCCAAAATATCATGCGCCATCGTGTCGCCAATCATAACCGTTTGACCAGGATAAATTGAGTTTTCCTGAAGCTGGCGAATACAATATTGAAAAATGGGCTTATGCGGCTTGCCGATATATTGAACAACGCCGCCAAAATCTTCATAGCGCCGCGCAATCATACCAGGGCCAAAGGTTGAGTTATTACCGAATAAAATACGGCTGTCAGGGTTTGCACAAATGGCTTTCAAGCGCTTACGAATTCCCTTTTTTAACAAAGGCTCATAATGATCGACCATGGTTTTGTGCGGCGCGTCCGATCCGCTAATCAATAGGAAATCAGCCTCTGTAATGTCGTCAACCACTTCGATATGATCCAGACCGTCAATAATGGATGTATCACCCTCTCGGCTCATCAAAAAACATTTCTCGCCGATATTTTGGAAAAAACCATCCGATTGTGTCTCAAGTCCCTTCCAGGTCAGCTCACCAGAGGTAACAATTTCATTATAAAGATCAGGGCCAACACCAAGTTTTCTCATCCGCTCGGTGTTTTCTTCGGCGCGTTTGCCCGAATTAGATAAAATAATCACGTGTTTATTGCGACTTTTGAGCTGTTCCAAACAATCTAAAACGCCCTCATAGAGCTTTTCACCATTATGAATGACGCCCCACTGATCGATGATAAACGCGCTGTAGCTGTCGGAAATGTCGGAGATACCCTGACAGAATTTGGTCTTTCCCATATCGTGATAATCCTTTTTTGGAGTAATTGAAATTGAAACACTACTGTTAGAGTAGGCCATAAATATCAATAAAAGATTATCAAGGCTTAGATAAAAACAATCAAGCCCGATATTAGCGAACCTGATTGTTTTTCTATTTGATTACAATATGATCGGCGCTGGCATGGATATTAAGCAGCTTTGCGCGAAGCCTGCTCTGTGATCGGCGTGCGCCCCGAAGCACTGCACAGCATCAAATAAAGCTGTCCAACATCACTGGAAACAAATGTCGCCCCCAGTAAATCGCCATGATCGTTGGCGGCGGCTTGTTCGTGCATCTCTTCATATTGACGGATAAAGCGCTGAACATAGGTTCTGAATTCATTGTCTGAGACGAATTTTTCGCGCACAGAATCCATTGAAACACGATCTTTTGCCAAGGCTGACAAACGCTTGGTAAAGGCCGCAACATCGCCCTTTTGATATGATTTCCAGATTTTTTCAGAAATCTCACCATCTTTCATGCGGGTAATATCCACCGAGAGCGAATGTAGGCTTTCAATGATAAATTTGGCCGCATTCATAAAGGCGCCTTTTTGAACGCGCGCCTCTTCGCGGCGAATGCGGTCTGTATGTGACACGGCATCCTCGACAGCTTTTATCAAAATATCTGACTGCATACTAAATGTAGATGATGCTTTGTCTGCGGCTTTGATCGCGCTGGCTGAAACGGTCAAAAGCTGCTCGGCTTCGTTCTCAAGCCCTTCGCGCGCTTGCAGAATTTGCGTCACAGAGCCGCTAGAGGATTCACGAATGTCATCAAGCTGCATTTTAATCATACTGACAGCTTTGTTTAGCTTATCCGCACTATCATTGGCCGTTTCGGACAAAATGGATGAATGCTCACGCAACTCTTCGGTATAATCACGCGCCAAACGCGCGCCAACATTCATTTGCTCGTTAACCTGCCTTGTTTTCATCTCAAAACTATCGGCGGTTGTCTTCAGTTCAAACAATGTCTCTTTAGAGCCCTCAAGTAAGCGCGTTGATTCTTTTTCCATTTTAGAAACCATGTCTTGCGTAACCGACAAAGTCTTGGCAACAGCCATGTTCACGCACTCGCTCTCTTCTACGGCTTTTTCGCCAACAGCTGAGAATTTGGTTAACGCATGCTCGGTGATCTCCTCAATATGCTGGGCTGATTTACCAAGATTCTCGCCGACATCGGCAATTTGCGCCAATGATTTGCCGACAGATTCAGACAATTCATGGAATTGGTCATTAATCGCACGCTGTACAGAACTGATTTTTATCACGGCCTGATCGGTAACCAGATGAATTTCGGATGATTGATCTTTCAATGAATCTTCAATCTCAATCATTCTTTCCCGCGCCATATTCGCCGCACGCTCAATATCCGAAACGCGCCCTTGCAAGTTTTCGCTGGATGCGTTCAGAACGCTCACCGCGCTGTCCGTGCCTTCATTCAGTTTTTCAAGGCGGCGATCAAACACAATACCAACATCTTTCAAGCGCTCTAAATTACTGATGCTTGATAAATCAAAGTCGCTTTGAAGCTCTTTGAAGCGATCTTGTGTCTCTTCAACTTTTGCAAGCGCCCCTTCAAAAACAGGCTCAAATTCGCTCGCTGTATCTTTTAAGCTCGACAGCACATTTTCCAACGAACGGCTCGCCGTTTCGCTACGCTCTTTCAAGCGATGGCTCGCCGAACCGATATCACTATCAATATCTTTCAAAATATCCGTCAATGTGGCCGTATCATCTTTAATTGTATGACAATGTGTTGTGATGCTCTCTTCAAGCCCGCTGACATCCTGTACGGCACCTTTAGAAATTGCGGTCAACGCACCCGCCTGTGTTTCCAAAGACTTACGCACTGAATCAATTTGTGAAAGAGAATCAACAACTGACTGATCCAGCTCATATTTTTGCGATGACATTTGTTCGTTCATAACCTTGGCGTGTCCAGCGACCTGCCCCGCCAATGTCGAGATTTCCTGCGCTTGTCCACGCAACATTTCACGAATATAGTCCGCACTGGCGCGTGCTTTATCGCTCGACTCGCCCAAATCAGCCACACGGCGCGACAATGTTTCCTCAATCATCAAGTGACGATTATCCGCATCCGCAATAACAGAGCGCAATTCACGCAATGGATTGGCAAGCGCGTCCTCTACATGCTTCACACGCTCGGTAATCGTTATTGTGGCCATATTAATTTTTTGCGCTTGATCTGTCACAATCCCTGAAAGCTTTTGGACTTGCTCATCGCTCATCTGCGCCGATTCTTCGATCTGATTACGGCTTTTCTCTAACAAACTAACAATGTCTTTAATATGCTTCACATTGCCGTCGCCTGCCTTATTCAAATCATTAATGTGCGTGCGTGTCGTTTCGATCAAATCATCGGCTTGTTCTTTTGCTGATTTGGTCGAGCCTTCTAATGATTCAATCGCGCGCCTTACCGCATCACTAATTGATTCTGCGCCCGATAATGCAACGCTCATCGCATCGGCAAGCTTGTTACCGGCTGAAACGCCAGCCTGCTCGATTGTTTCGGCATCTTTGGTAATGCCTGAAACTGTCGCGCGCAGGCTATCGGCTTGCGCTTGAATACGACCTTCAAGACCACCCGTATTCTCAACGAGATAATCCGAAGCTTCCTTAAGGCCTGACAAGCTATCATCAATACGCCCTGAAATACGGTCGGCTTGTTTGGCGATATCATTCGCGCTGGCTTCCAACGCATCGCGATGCTCTTGTATGGAATCACTGGAGCATGAAATTGATTGAACTGTTTTCTCTGTTATATCCTCCAAACCATTGATTTTGCTTTCAATAACAGACCCTAAGCGCGAAACTTCATCAGAAACATATTCGCCAGCTTTGACCAGATTATCCTTATGCTCATCAAACGAGCCGCTTAGATTCTTAAGGCGATCCGCTACCTCATCAACAGAGCGATTCAAATCATCAAAGCTTCCTGATAAGGTCGCCTTAATCGTTTTGGTTTTTTCATCAGCGCGATCTGCAGCATCAAGAATACGATCTGCACCCTGCCCGATTGTGTCTTCCATTTCGCGGGCGCGCGTGAGAACTTTCTCCGTTGCCATATCCCAAGCGCTCGCACCAGCCTGTGTTTTTTCGTCAATTTTATAAACGCGCTCTTCTATTTCGGATGTTAGAGCTGCGATTTCAGTTGTGCGCTCTTTTACAGATCCTGCAAGGCGATCAATATGGAATTCGGTCTTTTTCGCAACGCCAACAAAATCCCGCACTTCACTGCGCAAACCTTGACGCGCACGCGCGATGGAGTTTACCACCGCTTTGGATGATGTTGAAAGCTCGGCAGCCTGAAGGCACAAACTTTCCATGTCTTTACTGACCCGCTCAATACGATCTTCAGAAGGGAAAATAATCGATTGCAGTTCCGCGCGAAGCGCAGAAGCATATTGCTCAACATCCGCCCCGCGGCGAATGTAACCCCACAAAAGCCACAACAGCGCAACCGGCGCCATAATGCCAGCCAAAATACCGCCCAGCTCATGCGGCGCCATTGATGCCATATCGCCGCCTTGATAAAGACTTATGATATAAGCGGCCGCGTAACTAAGCCACGCCCCCGTAATAATAGCCATGAATATGCTTGATGCTTGCGAGACAAGTGATGGCTTGGCAAGTTTCTTAGCACTTTGGCCAAGCAACAAAACTGAATCATCGGATTCACCGTCTGCTTCTTTACGACTTGGCATTTCCGGTAAGTCCATCTCTTCGATCGGTGCAGATATCTGCGCAGACGAATGGGTGTCACCTTCCTCCGGCGCGCTCATACGAAGCGCTTCTTTGGCTTTTTCCAAGGCGCTTTCGATTGTATCAGACGTGCTATCTTCTTCTACAGAATCCGTCTCAAACAAAGCATCCATAGCGGATGATTTAACAATCGCGCGATTGGCCTTTGTGCCGTCCGCGCTTGTAACACGAAGATGTTTTAACGGTGAACGAATTTCGAGTTTGTCCTTCACCTCATCAGACAATGTCGGCATACGCGATGCGGCGCTTTCCGATAAGGGCTTTACAGATAATGATGTGGCAGAGAGCGTCGTTGCGACCAAAGGCTTTGCCGACAGAGACTCATCAGCATTTACATCTACATTGTCTTTAACGCTCGTGGCATCTTTATCATCAGATTTTTTGTTTTTCGTATCGACAGTCGATTGCGGCTTCATTGCTGTGCGCTCCTTGTATCACTTTTCTATTTTTAAGATTGCAGGCAATGAACCACTTTAAAATGAAGCTGTCTATGCGCGCATTTTCAGCGTGCGCTTTAATATCAACCGCCACATGAACACAAAGCCTTGATCTGTGGGGATCAAGGCTTTGTTGCAATAGAACTGTGGATAAGTCGGGATAACTTTTTACAAACGCTAATATAGACAGATCGCGGGTCTTAGGATTTTTTGTACGTATCCCGTATATATGTTTTCAAATCCCGTTTGATTTCGGGCGCGAGAATATAAAGCCCGATAATATTCGGGATCGCCATCGCGAATAGCAGCGCATCAGAGAAGCGCACAACGTTTTCAAGATCAACCGCCGCGCCCAAAATGACGAACAAACAGAATATGATTTTAAAAGCGAAAACCACCCACCATTTTTCACCGCAAATAAATGTCAGGCTTTTTTCGCCATAATAATACCATGTTATCAAAGTCGAGAATGCGAACAAAATAACACAGACCACAAGCAAATAAGGAAACCATGAGACACTGTCCGCCATTGCCGCAGAGGTCAAAGCAACACCCGCCATGCCATCACTGCCTTGATATAAACCCGAGACAACGATAATCAGCGCGGTCATGGTGCAGACAATCACCGTATCAACAAACGAGCCCATCATGCCGGCAATGCCCTGGCGCACGGGGTATTGGGTGCGCGCCGTGGCATGAATAATGGCGGATGAACCAAGACCGGCTTCGTTTGAAAACGAAGCCCGCTGGACGCCGGCTAAAATAGCACCGATAAAGCCGCCAAGACCTGCCTCAAGAGAGAAAGCACTTGTAACGATCGCCATAAAAGCATCCGGTACAGCACTGAAATTAATGCCTAAAATGACAAATCCAGCCAACAAATAGAGCGCTGCCATAAATGGTACAATGGACGACGCTGTGCGCGCGATCGATTTCAAACCGCCAATAATGACCAGCCCGACCATACAAGAAAAGCCGAGCCCAAACACCCAGCCATTTTCTGCAAACCAGCTATCCTGACCACCTGTGACGCTCACAAATTGTTCTAAAGCCTGGTTGGCCTGAAACATATTGCCGCCGCCAAGTGCACCGGCGACACAGGCCACCGCAAAGAAAATAGCAAGCACGCTTCCCAAATGAGGAATGCCGCGATTGTTTAACGCATCACGCAGATAGTACATCGGACCGCCCGAGATATCACTTTTGTCGCGTGGGTTGTTATGGTGGCGATATTTAACGCCGAGCGTGACCTCGATAAACTTGGTGGACATGCTGAACAGCCCCATAACAACCATCCATAGCGCTGCGCCCGGCCCGCCAACGGTAATGGCAACGGCAACACCTGCAATGTTTCCAAGACCGACCGTGCCCGAAAGTGAAGTCGCAAGCGCCTGAAACGACGATATTTGACCATCAGCCTCTGGCTCATCATATTTATTACAGGCCACTGCCACAGAATGCTTAAAGTAGCGGAAATTGATAAACCCGAAATAAAGCGTGAAGAAAATAGAGGCACTAGCCAGCCATAACAAAATCAACGGCACCATAATCGGCGCCCCCGCCGCTGTTTCAAGCCCCGTATCAACACTGAAAAATATAATATTTTCAGCTATATCTGCAATGACTTCAAAAGATTGATTAATCCAACCATCGATATTCTCGTTCATGCCCTTTACCCGCCTTGTATTCGTTTGTTATGATTACAATTCAATAAGATACGACAAGATTTAGCGCCCCCGCAAGAGCGCGGCAGCAATCAAAAAGATTTATCCATTATTTGTTTATTATTAGCGACAGAGCGGGCGCGAAACGGGATGCGTATCATAAATTGTCGAAGCCCACTGTCGCAATTCCTGACGCCCCATTGAATCGGCATAAAAAATACGGTTGGCAAATTGATTGCAAAATTTATCCGGCCTCATTTGAACGGCACTGTCTGAGATACTGTTCGCAAGCTCTGTTCGCAACGTGTCCAGCTCCCCTTCAGGGTTAGAAATTCCCTGATTGCGGTAATAGGTTAGCATTGTGCTTTCAAAACCAGAGAAAAGACCATGGTTTTTCTCGGTAAATCTTTTATATTTCAAATATAAATTTGTACCATCGGTAAAGCGCATATTCATACAATTCAGGCCGATTACCATCAATTCGCTATGAATGCGGATACCTTGCTCGGCGGCAGCTTCTTGCGCGGAATAGCACGAGCGCGCATTTGCGTTTGCGCTTACGCCAATAAGCATAAACAACGCCATTATGAGTAATCGTGAATAATGTTTCATAAACCCTCTATCGAATGCTGTATCTTGACACAAAACAGCCTCTTGTTCCAGTTAGATCGCCACAGGCGTCAAAACCTTATTTCCTTGCAGACACGCTTTGACGTTATTGATGACAAGCTCCGCCATCACGGTTCGTGTTTCAATTGTTGCGCTTCCGACATGGGGCATCAGCACAACATTATCAAGAGCAAAGAAATCCTGATTGATCGACGGTTCGTTTTCATAGACATCCAGCCCCGCGCCCGCAAGCTTTTTATGTTTTAAAAGATCAAGCAAAGCATCTTCCTCGACAACTGTGCCGCGCGACACATTGATTACAAACCCGCTTTCGCCAAGATGTTCCATTACCTGACGGTTCACAAGATGCTGTGTTTTCGGCCCGCCCGCACAAGAAAGCACAAGATAATCAGACTCTTGCGCCATTTTATTCAAGTCGCTATAGAAAACATATGGCAGATTTTCTTTTTCAGAGCGCCCATAATAAACGATGTTCATATCAAAAGCGCTGGCACGTTTGGCGATAGCCTGCCCGATGCGCCCCAGCCCGACAATGCCGCAAGTTTTGCCGGCGAGAGAAGAAGATAGCGGAAATGGTGCTTTGCCCCACTGCCCTGCACGCACAAAACGATCACCCTCGCTCACGCGGCGTGATATGGCGAGCAGCAATGAGAGGGCAATATCTGCTGTGTCTGCGGTCAGAACCTCAGGGGTGTTTGTCACAATGATATTGCGCTCTGCGGCGGCTTTGAGGTCGATATTATCCGTGCCGACAGCAAAATTACTAATGATTTCAAGATTGGGGCATGCATCCATCATCTCGCTTGTCACAAGTTTGCCAGGCAAAGCGATGATCGCGGCGATCTCACTCGCATTGTCTTTAATAACATCCATAATGCTCTGTTCAGGAGCGATTTTAATCACGTTATAATCTGTGCTTAACGCATCCATCGGAACAGGATAAAGGCTTGTGAGGGCTAAAATTGATTTTTTCATGTCGGTTCTTCTTGATTATTGACTTTGTTTTATGGTTTATAACGCCCTATGCAGAAAAATACACAAGAAAATATTTCAGAGAAAAATATTAAAGCGAAAAAGCTTTTCATTAAAACATGGGGCTGTCAGATGAATGTCTATGACAGCAACCGCATGGCAGACGTGCTTGCCCCGCTCGGCTATAAGCCTGTGCAAGAGCCGGAAGACGCGGATATGATTATTTTAAACACCTGCCATATTCGTGAAAAAGCCACGGACAAAGTATTCTCCGAGCTTGGCCGTATGAAAAAGCATCAAGACGCTAAAAAAGAAGCCGGCGGCAAAATGTTGATGGCTGTTGCGGGCTGCGTGGCGCAAGCCGAGGGCGATTTTATCATGGAGCGTGCGCCTTATGTCGATATGGTGTTTGGCCCGCAGACCTATCATGAATTGCCGCAAATGGTGATGAAGGCTGTCGGTGAGCGGGTTGTGAACACTGAAATGCCGGTCATTTCAAAGTTTGATTTATTGCCCAGCAAAAATGACAATCAGGGCATTTCGGCTTTTTTATCAGTGCAGGAAGGATGCGATAAATTTTGCACTTTTTGCGTTGTTCCCTATACGCGCGGCGCGGAATATTCACGCCCTTACAAACAGATAGAAGATGAAGCGAAGGTTTTAATTGAAAGCGGCGCACGCGAAATCATCCTTCTTGGCCAAAACGTCAACGCCTTTCATGGCGCAGACGAAAAAGGCCGTACGATGGGGCTTGGCGACTTGATTGCCGCATTGGCAGACAATGTTGACGGCTTAGAGCGACTTCGTTACATGACCTCGCATCCCCGTGATATGAAACAAGATTTGGTCGATGCCCACAGAGATATCCCCAAACTTATGCCCTTCATGCATTTGCCCGTTCAAAGCGGTTCGGACAAAATATTAAAAGCCATGAATCGTAAACACACAGCCGATCATTACCGCGAAATCATGGCAGATGTCCGCAAAGCGCGGCCTGATATTGCGATGTCGTCTGATTTTATTGTCGGCTTCCCTGGCGAAACCGATCAAGATTTTGAAGATACAATGCAACTCGTGCGCGATGTCGGCTACGCTTTCGCTTATTCGTTCAAATATAGCGCTCGCCCCGGAACGCCGGCGGCGAATATGGGTAACCTTGTGCATGAATCTGTGAAAAAGGATAGAATTCAACGCTTACAAGCCCTGTTGAACGAACAGCAATTAGCCTTCAACGAGGCCCAAATCGGCAAGATCGTCCCCGTTCTGTTTGACCGCAAAGGACGAACAGACGGACAGCTTCATGGGCGTACCCCGCAAAACCTTGCCATCCACGTTCAAGGCAATGATCGCTTGCGCGGACATACGCTTGATGTGGAAATAACGGGGGCAAATGCAAATTCTTTGACGGGAAATGTTGCAATATTCTGAAAAATACCCTAATGCTCGTATATTACCATAAAGCAATATACAGCGACACAAGCACGAACAGGGAAAATCATGAGTAAAGCTAGAAAAAAAAGAAACTCCAAAATTGATTGCAAAATTGCCGACATTAAAACAGACATCGCCGGCGAAAACGCGCAAAACCTTGCAAAAATAGCCAAGGAAACTGCCACAAGAATTTCAAAAACAAGCACAGGCTTCCTGATTGAAGGCGGCGAATATAAGAAACACACAGCCGCAAAAAACATTTTGACCCGCACGATCGAAGCCCTTGAAAAGGGCGATGCGATGACAGTCGAACTTCTCAATGACCTCATAAAAGAAGAGCTTGAAGGCGCGCTTCCTAAAGACAAAAACCCTCCAAGAGACTTCTCCGAAATCTTCAATGGCGCTGCTCTCGAACTTCAAAAGAAGACAATCGAGCCGCGCAACGAAGCGCAGCAAAAATATATGCAAGCCATTGCCAACAATATTATGACATTCGGCGTTGGCCCTGCCGGCACGGGCAAGACATTCATCGCTGTTGCGATGGCTGTTGCGGCTTACGAGCTTAATCAGGTAGATAAGATCATTCTTTGCCGCCCCGCTGTTGAAGCCGGCGAAAAGCTTGGCTATTTGCCGGGGAAAGCCAAAGACAAGGTTGATCCCTATTTCCGTCCCATCTATGACACGCTTGAAGAATTGATGCCGAATTACAAGCAGCTCATCGCAAACGGCACGATCGAAATTGCCCCGCTCGGCTTCATGCGCGGACGAACATTAAGAGACGCGTTTGTGGTTTTGGACGAAGCCCAAAACGCCACGACAACGCAGATGCGCATGCTGTTGACCCGCCTTGGTGAAAACTCACGCATGGTGATTGATGGCGATATCAGCCAGATCGATTTGCCTAAAGAACTTGAATCCGGCTTTATTGAAGCCCTTGAAGCTTTAAAAGACACAGATGGCGTTGAAATTAACCGTTTTGCGTCTGGTGATGTTGAAAGACATCCGCTTGTATCGCGCATGGTCGCTGATTACAGCGCTTACGATGAGCGCAAAAAAGTAGAGGAAGCGGCAAACCCTCAGCCGCCATCATCGCCTGCGCCGTCTTGATGTTTATAAAGTGATTGTAAATTCATGATATATAATCATTTTCTTGCTGTTTATAGGATAATTTGAGATAATGAATTATGACAGTAAGGGGCTTGCTATAAGCACAAATCAGAAAAATAATAATCTTGTGTTCGAGGACAATCGACTTGTCCCCGACCTTTATGGTGAACAAAACACAAATCTACACCAAATTGAAACAGCGTTTGATGTTCAGATCGTGAGCCGCGGCAACGAAATTGCTATTGACGGCAAAAGTAACGATGTTGCAAGTGCGCGCGCTATATTGGAAACGCTCTGGTCAAAACTGATAAATGGTGAAGATGTTGACAGATACACGGTCGACACGCTGATCCGTTTCAGTGAAGCCCAAAAAAGTGGCGATGCGCCGAAAAAATCCGATCAAAATGGCCAGCATCCAAAAAGCCAAATTCGCACCAAAAAGAAAATCATCATTCCGCGCACCCCTGTGCAGGCTGATTACATTAACGCTATGAAATCATATAATATGGTCTTCGGCATTGGCCCTGCGGGTACAGGCAAGACATATTTGGCCGTGGCAAATGCTGTACAGATGCTGGAAGAAGGCAAAATTGAGCGCATTATTTTAAGCCGCCCCGCCATCGAAGCAGGCGAACGCCTCGGCTTTTTGCCCGGCGAGATGAAAGAGAAGATGGACCCGTACATGCGCCCGCTGTATGATTCGCTGCAAGACACGATGGCGATTGAAAAGGTACAAAAGAAGCTGGCCTCTGAAGAAATCGAGATCGCGCCGCTGGCTTACATGCGCGGACGCACACTGAACAATGCATGCGTTATCTTGGATGAAGCGCAAAATGCCACAACGCAGCAAATGTTGATGTTTCTAACCCGTCTTGGTGAACATTCACGCATGGTGATTACGGGCGACCCGAGCCAAGTTGATCTGCCTTCAGGGACAAAGTCCGGTTTGATGCAGGCGCGCGATTATTTATCGGACGAAAAAGATATCGGTTTTATCGCCTTTACGGCCAAAGATGTTATTCGTAACAAACTTGTGGCAAAGGTCATTCAAGCCTATGACAGGCACAGGGAAAAGCACAAATAATCATGCCTTCCAAATCGAGCACCCAATCGAGCATAAGCCCGCCCGCTATGAACCCCATCCTTATTGAAACAGACATTCAGAGCCAGCCTTGGAACAAGGTTGATTTTGACCTTGGCAAAACAATCGACAATGCTATTTCAGCAACATCAAAAATGTTTGAATGGGATGCTGAGACTATTGAGCTGAGCCTAGTGCTTTGTGATAATTCTTTTATTCAAAATTTAAACAAGCAATATCGCGGCAAAGACAAGCCAACAAACGTGCTTTCATTTCCGCAAAACGAGCCACAAATGCTGGGTGATATTATTATTGCCTATGAAACAATTTTGACAGAAGCCGCCGCGCAAGATAAAACCCTGCGAGATCACTTCACACACATGCTCGTGCATGGTTTTTTGCACTTATGTGGGCATGACCACGAAGAAGATTCAGAGGCGGTCGAGATGGAAGCGCTGGAAGTTGAGATTTTGCAAAGCCTGAACATCAAAAATCCTTATCTTGATGATGAAAATATGTAATAGTGAAAAAGAAATGTTAAACATGAACAAAGCACAGAGAAAAATAGACGTGAGCGCAACGGACGCCCCTACGGACGAAGACCCGCCGAGTTACACCGCAATTTCCGAAGACAAGGCTCTTCAGACAATTGCGCCCCGATCACATGACTCTAAAAACGGCAATGGTGATTCATCATCCGGCGGTTTTATGGGCAAAATCAAAGATATTTTCGGCGGCAAAAACGGTGACAACTCCGACACGCTTCGCGAAGCCATCGAAGAATACATTGAGGGCAGTAACACAGAAAACGTGGATGTCAGCGAATCTGTTGCCGAACATGAGAAATCTCTTCTGGCTAATATTTTACAGTTGCGTGACGTCAGCGTTTACGACGTCATGATCCCGCGCGCTGATATCATAGCCATCGATATTGAGACATCGCAAAAAGATTTGCTTTTGATGTTATCTGAAAAACAACATAGCCGCCTGCCCGTTTACCGCGAATCGCTGGATGATGTGATTGGCACGATCCATATCAAAGATATTTTGGCCACATTGGCGCAAGGAAAACCTATTGTTATCTCTGAACTGACGCGCGATGTGCCGATTATTTCGCCATCCATGCATGTTCTTGATTTACTGTTAATGATGCGCACCATGCGCAAACATATGTGCCTTGTGGTTGATGAATTTGGCGGCATTGACGGCTTGATCGCTGTTGGCGACGTTATTGAATCGATTATCGGCGAAATTGATGATGAATATGACAATGACGACGACCCTGAAATCCAAACACAAAGTGACGGTAGCCTGATTGCCGATGGTCGCTTTGATATTGATGAATTTGAGAAACTCTATGGCACATTCCTGACCGATGAAGAGCGCGAAGATGTTGAAACACTCGGCGGTCTCGTCTTCACCATTGCCGGGCGCATTCCGGCGCGCGGCGAAGTTTTGGAGCATAAAAGTTCCGGCATGGCGATTGAAATTATCGACGGTGACCCACGCCGCGTGAACAAGATTTTGATCCGCGCTCTGCCCAACCAAGCCGAAGGCGACGATCAGGCTTCACAAGAGACATAGAATACGCCATAAAGGCGCAATGAATTCTGTAAGCACAAAAATTATTCAAAAGATAAAACATCCCGCTCTTTGTTTTGCTGCGGGCTCTATCTCTGTATTGGCCTTGCCGCCTTACGGGCTATGGTTTTTCATGCTTTTGGGCTTGGCCATTCTATATGTTGCGCTCGCCCGCACCCCCGACAAATTTCACTCTTTTTGTTGCGGCTACGCGTTTGGCTTTGGCTATTTTATATTTGGCCTCAGCTGGATTGCGAATGCTTTACTGGTTGAGGGCAATGACTATGCGTGGGCGTGGCCGCTTGCTGTTGTTGGCTTGCCTTTGGCGCTCTCCTTTTTCACAGGTTTTGCCGCACTTTTTACCAAAATGTTAGCCCCTGCAAACGCAATGTCACATATACGAGGCCTTGCGGCCTTCACCGTGATGTTTTCATTCATGGAATGGCTGCGTAGTGTTTCATTCACTGGGTTTCCGTGGAATCTTTACGGCTATGGCGTTTATGACCTGATGGCATTGACGCAGATCGTGTCTGTTGTCGGCATACATGGGCTGACATTGTTTGTTGTGTTCTTCTCCGCCTCCTTAGCCTTTATCATTATCAATGATAAACCCGCGCGCAAAAAAGCAACCATGGCGGCATCTCTGTTCGTTTTATCGTTTTTGTTGATTGTGTTTGGGCATATACGCGCCCTGCAAAACCCGACCAAGCTGGACGAAGCCACAATGATTCGCCTCGTTCAGCCGAATATCGCTCAACAAGATAAATGGAAGCCCGAACTGGCTCTCAAAAATTTGGGAACTTTGCTCAATTTATCTATCGCCGATGAAGCAAACGCCAACATGAACACTATGATTATCTGGCCTGAAACGGCGATACGCTCTGTGTTTTTAGACAATGAAGGCATCCGAAATTCGATGCAGGACGTGCTAAAAAGCTACAAAAAGGAAGCGCGGCTTATCAGCGGCGTTTTGCGCTCTCAAACATCAGAAGGCCAAGATGACATCTATTTTAATAGCTTGATGGCCTTTGACAAAAATCTGGACACCACAAATATCTATGACAAATTCCATCTTGTGCCCTTTGGCGAATATATCCCGTTTCAGCATTTCATTCCGCTTCAAACCGTCACTCAGTTCACGGGCTTTGAAACCGGAAGTGGCCCGCAGACCTTAAAAGACGACTTTTTTCCCTCTCTCAGTCCGCTAATTTGTTACGAAGTTATTTTCCCTGCCAACGTTAAAGACACCAAAAACCGCCCTGATGTGCTTATCAATGTCACAAATGATGGCTGGTATGGCGATAGTAACGGGCCGCATCAACACTTCATAAAAGCCCGCTTTCGCGCCATCGAAGAAGGCACCCCACTCATTCGCGCCGCAAATACCGGTATTTCTGGGGTTATTGACCCCATCGGACGCATTATTTATGCCGCCCCACTTATGACACAATCAGGCGATAATGTTCCTTTACCGTTAAAACTTGAGACAGAAACCATTTTTTCCCACTTTGGTAATATAGCTTTCTTTATTCTCATAAGTTTTGTAGGCTTATTCTGGTTTGTCCCTATTCCAAAGAACAAATAATATTGTGAATAACTGAACCAAAGGATAGTTGCCAAAAGCTAATTTGAATGCTTATGTACTCAGCGTTAAAATTGAATTAAACGAATAGAGATTTATGCCCGCAAAAAATACCAGCCCACACCCTGTTGACCTGCATGTCGGCACACAACTAAAGTCTCGCCGTACGATTCTTGGTATGAGCCAGCACAAACTGGCTGAAATCGTTGACATCACATTTCAGCAGATTCAAAAATATGAACGCGGTGCAAATCGAATTAGCGCTAGTCGTCTTTTTCAGATCAGTCGAGCGCTTGATGTGCCAATCTCATATTTTTTCGACAACTTCGGTGACAACAGCTTCAACAAGAAAATTCTGGCATGCTCCATGTCAGACAACGATCAAGAACTCTATCAAGGAGAAGACAACCCTGATGGAGATGATCTCATTAATAACCGTGAAACATTGAAATTACTGAAGCAATATTATTCCATTAAAGACCCCAAAATTCGTAACGATATCTATACGATGGTGCGCAACATGGCCTCCACGCTCAAAGATTCGTAAGCTTCAAACGCACACTTCATAACAACTGCCCCTTTTGACCTTGTTGAAATCGCAAGATGTGATAGGCTTTTCTTTTTAAAGAGTCAGGAAATTCTTATGTCACAAACAATTTTAAAAAGAGAAGCATCATCTATGCAATCGAACGCTGCCCAAACACCACATGCAGAAAAATCAGAATTAAAAGATTTTATCTTCACCAGCGAATCTGTCTCCGAAGGCCACCCTGACAAAATCTGCGATCAGGTTTCAGACGCCATCCTTGACCATTTCATCGCTCAAGACCCAAACTGCCGCACCGCGATTGAGTGCGCGACCACAACCGATTATATCGGCATTTTCGGCGAAACACGTGGGCCTGACACAATTACAAAGCAAGACATGGAAGACATTGCCCGCAAAGTTATCCGTGACATCGGCTATGAGCAAGAAGGCTTCCACTGGAAAACAGTTGAAGTTGACGTGCGCGCCCACAAACAATCAGTTGATATCGCCCAAGGCGTTGATGCCGCCACCGATAAAGACGAAGGCGCAGGCGATCAAGGCATTATGTTCGGCTATGCATGCCGCGAGACAGACGCGCTTATGCCCGCCGCCATTCATTACTCACACCAAATTCTCAGCGCTCTAGCTGATGCACGCCACGCGGGCGTGCTTGATAAGCTTGAGCCAGACGCAAAAACACAAGTCTCGCTTGAATATCGCGACAATATGCCCGTGCGCGCGACATCCGTCGTGCTTTCAACCCAGCATGCCGAAGGCTTATCGCAAAATGATGTCCGTGAAATGGTGCGCCCTTACATTGAGAAAGTTTTACCTGAAGGCTGGATGTGTGCTGAAGATGAATTTTACGTCAACCCGACAGGCCGCTTTGTTATCGGTGGCCCCGTTGGTGATGCGGGGCTGACAGGGCGCAAGATTATCGTTGATACCTATGGTGGTGCTTGCCCGCATGGCGGCGGCGCGTTTTCAGGCAAAGATCCGACAAAAGTTGACCGCTCGGCGGCTTATGCGGCGCGCTATGTTGCCAAAAACATTGTGGCGGCGGAATATGCGGAGCGCTGCACAATACAGCTCGCTTACGCCATCGGTGTCAGCAAACCGTTATCTGTTTACGTCAACACCCATGGCACAGGCACTGTGCCTGAAAGCGTGCTGGTTGCCGCAGTTCGCAAAACAATGGATCTCAGCCCGCGCGGCATCCGCGAAACACTTGATCTACGCCGCCCGATTTATGCCCGCACAGCCAAATATGGCCACTTTGGGCGCAATCCTGAAGCCGATGGCGGCTTTAGCTGGGAAAAAACAGACCTCGTAGAAGCATTGCGCAAGGAAATTGGATAAATCCCCCGAAAAAAGAGTGTTCGGGCGGCGCACGGGCCGCCCCCTCACCCAAAAACGCAAAGATGCTATTGATAAGCTTTTGGCGGAAATTTCGCTCAAGCCTGAACATCTGCAAGAAGAGCAAAATGTAACGCCAGCCGATATTTTCGGTAAAATTGTTAAAGAAACATGGTTTGAAATTGGCTTTGGCAGCGGCGAACATTTATCCGCGCTGATGCGCCAAAACCCGAATACATGCTATTTAGGCGCCGAGCCGTTTTTGAACGGAATGAGCTCGTTTTTAAAAGATATCGAAGATTTACCGCACGATAATATCCGCGTCATCATGGATGATGCGATGTTTATCGCCAATTCTCTTGCGCCCAACACGCTTGATGGCATGTATATCCTGAACCCCGACCCATGGCACAAAAAGCGACATTTTAAGCGGCGCATCGTTAACACAGAAAATCTCGATGTTTTTGCCAGAATTTTAAAACCGGGCGCAAAATTGATTCTCACAACCGATGTCCCCGAGCTTGCAGACTGGATGATGATCCATGCAGGCAACCACCCCGCCTTTGAATGGACAGCCCAAACTGCCGATGATTGGCGCAACCAGCCCGAAGGCTGGACAACCACAAAATATGAAACGAAACGCGCCAAAGGCGCAACAATGATGGTCTATTACACCTTCATTCGAAAATAACACTTGCCAAACACCACTATTTTTCTTATAAATTCATCAAAACCCGGTGTAAAACAAGGGTGGGCCATAGAAAGCCCGCCTTTTTTGTTGCCGAAATTACAAATGAATATGAGAACGTACTTTTATAAATAATGACCCCGATTGAAAATAAAATTGCCGATATCGTACGCCCCGTGATCGAAGATCAGGGCTTTACGATGATTAACATTACGCTCAAAGGGAGCGTCCTGCAGATTTTGGCCGAAGACCCAAACACAAAAAATCTGGGCGTTGATGATTGCGCCGCGTTAAGCCGCGAGATTTCAGCCGTGATGGATGTTGAGGACCCGATTAGCGGGCGCTATCAACTGGAGGTCAGCTCCCCCGGCATTGACCGTCCGCTGACACAGCACGAAGATTTTGAGATTTACCAAGGCTTTGTCGCCAAAGTCGAAATGAATATGCCGATTGATGGTCAAAAGAAATTTCGCGGCACATTAAAAGGCTTTGATCCCAATAACAAAGACCTTATATTGCTGGAGACAGACCACGGCGAAATCGCCCTTGCCTTCTCACAATTACACAAAGCCAAGCTGGTTCTTACGGATGAGCTGATAAAAACAACCAAAAGACATTCAAAACAAAATGACACAAATTCTACCGAAGAAGAATAAGGAAGAGACGAGGAAAATTAAATGAACGAGATACTTCAAGTTGCCGACGCCGTTGCGCGCGAGAAAAATATCGAAAAAGAAATCGTTTTGGATGCGCTCGAAGAAGCCATTCAAAAAGCAGGTCGTTCCAAATATGGTCACGATCACGATATTCGCGCCCATATTGACCGCGAAAATGGCACAATTGACCTTAAACGTTATCGTGAAGTGGTTGAGGAAATCGAAGACGAAGCCAAACAACTGACAATCGTTGAGGCACAGCGCATTAAAAAAGACGCCGAAGTGGGTGAGTTTTTGGTTGATGAATTGCCACCGCTTGATTTTGGCCGCATCGCCGCAACAACTGCCAAGCAGGTTATCGTGCAAAAAGTGCGTGAAGCCGAGCGCGTGCGTCAATATGAAGAATATAAAGATCGCACTGGTGAAATGATTAACGGCGTTATTAAACGCGTTGAATATGGCAATGCGACAATCGACCTTGCTGGTCGCGCCGAAGCGTATTTGCGCCGCGATGAATGTTTGCCGCGCGAGCATGTGAAAAATGGTGACCGCGTTCGTGCCTATATTTACGATGTCCGCCAAGAGCTTCGTGGCCCGCAAATCTTTTTGTCACGCACACGTCCTGATTTCATGAAGCTTTTGTTCACACAAGAAGTGCCTGAAATTTATGATGGCGTGATCGAGATTAAAGCCGTTGCCCGTGATCCGGGAAGCCGCGCCAAAATCGCCGTGATTTCAAATGACAGCTCTATCGATCCTGTTGGCGCATGTGTTGGTATGCGCGGAAGCCGTGTTCAGGCCGTTGTGAACGAGCTGGGCGGCGAGAAGATCGACATCATCCCCTGGGTTGATGATTTGGGCACTTTCACGGTCAGCGCGCTTGCGCCTGCCGAAGTGAGCAAAGTGGTTTTGGACAATGAAAACAAACGCATGGAAGTTGTTGTTCCTGAAGAACAGCTCAGCCTTGCGATTGGTCGTCGTGGTCAAAATGTGCGCCTTGCCTCTATGCTGATCGGCTGGGATATTGATATCTTGACTGAAGAGCAAGAATCAGAGCGCCGCGCCGAAGAGTTCACAAAACGTTCTACATTGTTTATTGGCGCGCTTGACGTTGATGAAGTGATTGCGCATTTGCTTGTTGCTGAAGGGTTCAGCAGCATCGAAGAAATTGCGGAAACACCGATTGACGAGTTGAACCAGATTGAAGGCTTTGAAGAAGAAATTTCAACAGAGCTGCAAAATCGTGCGAAGACATGGTTGAATGCGAAATTTGAAGAGCTGAAATCCAAGCAAACCGAGCTTGGCCTGTCTGATGATTTGATCGAATTTGAAGGCCTGACACCTGATCTGATTATCAAACTTGGTGAGAACGAAGTGAAATCACGCGATGATTTTGCTGATCTTGCCACAGACGAATTCATGGAGATTATCGGCCCTGACATTATGTCGTCTGCCGATGCTGAGAAATTAATCATGAAAGCACGTGCGCACTGGTTTGAAGCCGAAGATGCAGCCAAAGCTGAAGCAGAAGCCGCGGCTGAAGGCGTCGCCAGCGAAGAAGGCACGGCAGAAGCGCCACAAGAAGAAATGAAGGAGGCTGTCAGCAATGGCTGACACCTTTGAAAGACGACATATTTAATTTGGGGGAGAACTGGCTTTTTCCTCAACGACACTGTAAAAGGATAGCTTATGAGCGAAGCCAAAGATAAAAAAGACAACGACACAGACAACACCGAAGTCAAGCAGGAAGCCACGCAAGAGCCCAAGAAAAAGACACTTGGCCTTGGGACTTTAAGCTTGAAAGCCGGTGCTAAAACCTCAACAGGGCCACGCAGTGGCGGTGTTGCGGTTGAAGTTGTCAGTCGTCGTCGCGCCCCTGCCGCGAAAAAGCCAGATGAGGCGCCCGCGCAAACAACTCAGGCTCCTATTGACGGCAAACTCCGTCAATTAACGCCCGAAGAGCGCGAAGCCCGTATCCGCGCGCTGAACGAGGCTGAGGCCTTTGCCGAAGAGCAAAAAGAGAAGCGCGAAAAGCAAGCTGAAGAGCGCGACGCGATGAAAGCGGCTGAGCAGGAAGATCAAAAGCAAAAAGACGCTGAAGATCGTGAAGCCAACGCACGCCGCAAAGAACTCGAAGAGCTTCGCCAGATCGAAGAAGAAGAAAAACTGCGCGCCACTGTATCCAAACAACAAGCTGAAGGCCAAAAGCCCACCACAGGCGGCCCGCGCGTCAAAGACGTCACGCGTCTTGATCAAGAAGAAGAAGAAACGTTCCGCGAGCGCATGAAGCGCCAAGCGCAGCGTCGCCCTTCTCGTAACACAAACAACAAGCGCCGCGGTGGCAAGCTCACCGTGACGCAAGTCTTGAACGAGGATTACGAAAAAGATCGTGGCCCATCCCTCGCCGCCCAAAAACGCGCCCGTGAAAAAGCGCGCATGGCAGCGGACATGTCGGGCGATGATAATCAGGTGATCGTTCGTGAAGTGATTGTGCCTGAAACAATTACAGTGCAAGAGCTTGCCAAACGTATGGGCGAGCAAGGTTCTGAAGTTGTAAAATGCCTGATGAATTTGGGCGTGATGGTCACAATTACACAATCTATTGATGCGGACACGGCTGAACTTGTGATTGATGATTTCGGCCATAAAATTCGCCGCGTGACAGACGCCGATATTGAAACCGATCTTGAAGGCGTTGCAGATGATGAGGCTGATATGAAGCCGCGCCCACCGGTTGTGACTGTTATGGGTCACGTGGATCACGGTAAAACATCGCTTTTGGATGCGCTACGTGAAGAAGATGTTGTTTCCGGCGAAGCCGGCGGCATTACACAGCATATCGGTGCTTATCAGGTGACGCGCCCCAATGGCCAAAAAATTACATTTTTGGACACACCCGGTCACGCCGCCTTTACGGAAATGCGTGCGCGCGGCGCCAATGTAACGGATATCGTTATTTTGGTGGTTGCCGCCAATGACAGCATCATGCCGCAAACAATTGAGGCCATTAACCACGCCAAAGCGGCCGAAGTGCCGATGATTGTTGCGGTTAACAAAGTCGATTTGCCGGATGCAAACCCTGACAAAGTCAAACAGGATTTATTGCAGCATAGCGTTGTTGTCGAAAGCATGGGCGGTGATGTTCAGTGTATTGAAGTTTCGGCCAAGAAAAAGCTGAACCTTGATGCGCTTGAAGAAGCTATTTTGCTGCAATCCGAAATTTTGGAATTAAAAGCCAATCCTGACCGCGCTGCGGTGGGAACAGTTGTTGAAGCCAAAATGGAACAGGGCCGCGGTAGTGTTGCCACAATTTTGGTACAGCGCGGCACGCTGAAAATCGGTGATATTTTCTGTGTCGGCGCACAATGGGGGCGCGTGCGCGCCATCGTTGATGATCGTGGCAAAAACATTAAACATGCCATTCCGGGACAACCTGTCGAGGTTCTTGGCCTTCAAGGCACACCAGAATCAGGCGATCAATTAACCGTTGTCGGCGATGAATCAAAAGCACGCGGCGTAAGTGAATATCGCCAGCGCAAAGCGCGCCAGATGTTGAATGTTAAATCAGCAGGCGAAGGAACGTTTGAGGAAATGCTCGCGCACGCCAAACAAGAAAGCCTGAAACATCTTGAACTTGTCATTAAAGGCGATGTGCATGGTTCGGTTGAAGCGATTATCGGCACGCTCGATAAAATCAAGCTTGAAAACGAAGATGTGAATATCCGCATTCTTCATTCAGGTGTTGGCGGCATTACGGAATCAGATGTGATTTTGGCCAATGCGGCAGGCGGTATGATTATCGGCTTTAACGTTCGTGCCAACGCGCAAGCGCGTGAGCTGGCGGAGCGCGAAGGCGTTGATATGCGTTATTTCAACATCATTTATAACGTGATTGATGATGTGAAAGCGGTTCTCAGCGGTATGCTCGCGCCCACTGTGCGCGAAGTTTATCTTGGGCAAGCCGAAGTTTTACAAGTGTTCCGCATTACCAAAGTTGGCACGGTCGCCGGTTGTATGGTTAAAGGCGGCGTCGTTAAACGCGGCGCTAACGTTCGCTTGCTTCGTGATGATGTTGTCATCCACGAAGGCACACTCAAAACACTGAAACGCCATCAAGACGAAGTGAAAGAAGTCAAAGAAGGCATGGAATGTGGTATGGCATTTGAGAAATATGAAGATCTCAAAGAAAAAGATGTCATCGAATGTTACGAGGTCGTCGAAGAAGCGCGGAGCGTTGAGTAAAGAGTTAAAAGATGAAGAAACAACGCATTTCCAAAGGGCCCTCGCAACGTCAATTGCGTGTTGGTGAACAAATCAGACATATGGTCGCGCAAACATTGCAGCGCGGTCACTTCCATCATGAAGCCTTGATGGATACAGCGGCTGGGGTCAGTGTTACTGAAGTCACTGTCAGCCCTGATTTGAAACACGCCACAGCTTACGTTATGTCGCTTGGCGGCGAGAACATTGAAAGCGTTCTTGAGGCGCTCAACGATGTTGCACCTTATTTTCAAAAAGAAATCAATCTCAACTCCAGTTTAAAATTCACGCCGCGTCTTATTTTTAAAAAAGACAGCAGCTTTGACGAAGCGCGCAAGATTGACGAAATCCTCAGCAAGTTAAAAAACTAGAAATCGGGTTCACACGCTATGGGCAGAGGACGCAAAAAAGGCCATATCATTAATGGCTGGATCAATTTTGACAAACCATATGATATGACATCAACCGATGCGGTCTATCTGGTGCGCAAAACTTTAAACGCGCGCAAAGCTGGCCACGCCGGCACGCTTGATCCGCTCGCCACCGGTATTTTGCCGATCGCCTTGGGCGAAGCCACCAAAATGGTGCCCTACTGCCAAGATCAGTTAAAATCATATCGTTTTACCGTCACATGGGGTGAAGACCGCGACACAAATGACGCCGAAGGCGATGTGATCGGCACATCCGACAATCGCCCTGAAAAAGACGATATTCTCAATTTGCTTGAACGCTTCACAGGCTATATCCAGCAAACACCGCCGCGCTTTTCCGCAATTAAAGTTGACGGCAAGCGCGCCTATGATCTGGCTAGAAATGGCGAAGATGTCGATTTAAGCCCGCGCGAAGTTTATATCGAAACCATCGCACTAATCGAAAATGATAAAGACACTGCCACGTTTGAGTGTCTGTGCGGCAAAGGCACTTATGTCCGCTCCATTGCCCGTGATATGGCAGAGATAATGGACACGTGCGGTTATATCTCTGCATTGCGCCGCGCTTCTGTTGGCGGGTTTGATGAAGGCAACGCCATCTCTGTCGAACAATTGCAAGAGATGGGAAAATTGGCGCAGAGCGAAGCGTTTGATGGTGATTTGGGCACGAATCTTTTGCCATTACAACAAGCTGTCACGGCAATGCCCGTGATCGCCGTGAACCAAAATGAAGTTGCGCGCTTAAAAAACGGGCAAGCTTTGTCTTTTATTTCCCGCCCTGATTACGAGCGCCTACAAAAATGCGGTATCGAGGATTCAAACGCTCCCGCAACAGCCATCGCGGTCTATAATGATAAAGCCATCGCTGTTGTAAGCGTAGATGGGCCGGATGTTATGCCCTCACGTGTTTTTAATTTATAGTCATTGTTCTGACATAAGCCACAATTTACGATTTTACTTGCATAAAAGGCGGAATTCATTGATATTGCGTTCGCTATGTTTATATAAGCTAGCATGTGTGCCCAAACTAGACGACATCTTGGTTTGCGGTGAATTTAGTCTTTAAAAAAGGAGTATCCGATGTCGATATCAGCAGAACGTAAGCAAGAATTAATCGCAGAATATGCAACATGTAAGGATGACACAGGTTCACCCGAAGTTCAGATCGCGATCCTCACAGAGCGCATCAATAATCTTTCATTGCATTTGCAAGCCAACCACAAAGATGTTCACAGCCGCCGTGGTCTTTTGGCAATGGTTGCCCGTCGCCGTAAGCTTTTGGACTATGTCCGCGGTGTTGAAGAAAGCCGTTACCAAGAGCTTTTGAAGCGCTTGAGCATCCGTCGTTAAGACATAAAAATTTCGAAAAGAGCGATTTATATCGCTTTTTTCTTGCAACGCACCAAGCATTACGTAAATAAAAACAGGATTGCCCTCATGAAGACCATTGTCGCCACAACGCTTGCACTTTCGCTTTCGGCAAGCGCCATCTTTGCGGACGATAATGTCAATGATGGCAGTTCACTCACGCAAGGGCAAAGCAATAATACGACTGAAATCATTGATGATGATTCCTATTTCAACAACATCCAAAACTATATTAATCGTGGCTGCCCCCAAGCATTGATTCAAGCACAAGACCCAACAGCCGTCAGCCAATGCACAGATCATTTATCAATTGCCACACTCAGCATTACCAAAGGCATGCGTGACCATATTTTGCAAACGCGCGGTGGCGCACTTGGTGATGCTGTTATCGCCGGCATCACAACATCGGACTTTGCCATGAATTGTCAAAATGCGATGAACCGCGTTTCCGGCCAATCATTCAGAAGTCTGCAATCTCACTTTCGCGCATCAATGAGCGCCATTACGAGTTGCTACGGCACAATTGCCAGAATGGAAGAAAATACTGATTTATCATTCCAGCCCCGCGCCCTTGATTACATCGCCAGTGTTACAGAGTGTCTTAAAAACGGCGACTGCGGCCCGCGCCCTTAGAAAATATTTTTTTATTGGGTTTCATAAAAAAACGGATATCATGCCTTTATGAAACTAACACTTTACAACGCCTTTATCGCCCCCTTCTTATCCGCTGAGCGCGCGCGCTTATATATCGCCGCTATGCTTGGATGTTTTGGCGCGACAGGCGTCTCCATATTTTTAACATATGATTATGCGACAACATCACCTGATGTTTTGCTGGCTTTTATGACGGCGCATGTGCTTTTTTTTGGCGTGTTCTTTTTACCGCTTCTTTTGGTAATGGCGGCAAACGCATCTCATAAAATATTTTTTCCATGCCTTGTGATTTTGCAGTTATTGGCTTTAATTAACATTCCTTTTGCCGATCAATATTTTGCGCATCCTGCTGTTGATGCTTTTATGGTCGGTTGTAATTTAGCCCTTATTTCCGCCCCGTTCTGGATGTCTTATCATGTGCTCATGGTGCAGCACACAACAGACGATAATCGCGGCAATGAGGTGTCTGTATCTGGCCTTGGCATGGGAATTGGCAGTATCGTGGGGGCGCTAACATCGGGCGTTGCGCTCTATTATGAGATCGTGGATGTTTATGTTTTTATCTGTATGCTTGCCATGCTGCTTTCAACCATCGTCATGATGCGCCTGATCCCCCATGATCGCACAAGCTTTCGTAAAATGAATATCTATCGCTCTTTAGTGAGCCGCCCGCGACGCTCCCTAAACACCATCATGAATGGCTGTTTTGATAGCCTTACAGGCTTTTTACTTCCCGTGTGGCTTAAAGTGATTGGCTTGACGGGTTTGGGCGTCGGACTCTTTTCGGCGCTACAGTTTTTGTTAAAAATCATCATCTCCCCCTTTACAGGAAAGCTGGTGAAAATGAACCGGGGACATGAAAGCCAACTCGGCGCGGCGATTAATATTGCAGGATGGCTTCCGTGGTTGTTTACCATCTCCCCGTTGGGGCTGATCTGGTCGTTTCTGATCAGGGGGCCGGGGCAGCATATGTATAATGTCGGCCTTCAAAGCCGCTGGTATGAAGAGCGCACATATGAAAACATGGCCGCGCGCGAGGTCTGCCTCAGCATTGGACGTTACCTCACTATCCTCATCTCATTACCGCTAATTTACGGCGATATCAAAATGTTCTTCATCGTTGCGATGGCGTTAACATGCCTAAAACTGCTCGTCAGTTTTTTTGAAGCGCGCAGCTTACGTCCCATCACTGCCCCTTAAAAATCAATCAAGAAAATAGCGCTTTTTGATTACGCCGTTTTCAATTTCAAACACAAGCGGCACGCCTGTCGGCATTTCGGCTTCATTAATGGTCTCCGGCGTTTCAACACCCAATATAATCAACATCGCCCGCAATGAATTACCGTGCGCCGCGATCAAAACATTCTTACCCGCATCCACCATCGGCTTGATTGCCGCTGTGTAATAAGGCCGCACGCGGTTTTCAACAACATCCTTCAAACACTCACCGCCCGGCGGCGGAATATCGTAAGAACGGCGCCAGATATGCACTTGCTCTTCACCAAACTTGGCGCGGGTTTCGTCTTTGTTCAGCCCCATCAGTTCGCCATAATCGCGCTCGCGCAGATCATCATGACGAATCTCTGTTTCAAGCAGCTTTTCTTGCCCCGCCGCGTGCAAAGCAAGCGAAGCGGTTTCATAGGCACGCTTTAAAGTGCTAGTGAATAATTGATCAAAATGAATGCCGGCTTTTTTCAAGCGTTTTCCACCCTCTTTTGCCTCCTCAATTCCGTTTTCCGTCAGCTCAACATTCTTAAAACCGGTAAAACGATTTTGCTTATTCCATTCACTTTCGCCGTGGCGCATTAAAACAAGGTAATTGATAGGCTTATTCATGAGAGCAAACTCCTTTAAAAGTGTGATTTCCTTTGACTTTTTCCTCTAATACTGGCACTTAACACATACGTAAAGGATAAAGACGTTTCCGGTTGACTGTAAACCACGTTGCTTATCCGATAAAGAACAGCGTTGTTTATTGTCCACCGATACGACTCTTATCCTTTACTTCAAAAAACCAAGCCCTTTTTGCAATGTTGCAAACAGGGTGAGCTTTACGAAGAAAGGAATAGCTCTTATGTTTAATGTCTATCGTACAGAATCAGAGTTTGCAGGTCGCACACTCGTTTTAGAAACAGGAAAAGTCGCCCGTCAGGCCGATGGTTGTGTTATCGCCACACTCGGCGGCACAACAGTGCTTTGCGCCGTCACAGGTTCAAAATCCATCAAGCCGGGTCAAGATTTCTTCCCGCTTTCTGTTCACTACCAAGAAAAAGCCTATGCCGCAGGAAAAATCCCCGGTGGCTTTTTCAAACGCGAGGCACGCCCTAGCGAAAAAGAAACACTCACATCACGCCTGATCGACCGCCCGATTCGCCCCTTGTTCCCTAAAGGGTTCTTAAACGAAGTACAGGTCGTTGCCACAGTCATCGCGCACGACCTTGAAAACGACCCTGATATGGTCGCCATGATCGGTTGTTCCGCCGCACTTACTATTTCAGGCATCCCGTTTATGGGCCCGATTGCCGGCACACGCGTCGGCATGGTCAATGACGAGTTGGTTTTGAACCCGACCGTTCAACAAATGGAAGAATCAACTTTGGATCTGGTTGTTGCCGGAACGCAAGAAGGCGTTTTGATGGTTGAATCAGAAGCGCAAGAGCTTGATGAGAAAACAATGCTTGATGCGGTTATGTTCGGCCATCGTGGCTTCCAGCCCGTGATTGATCAAATCATCGAGCTTGCTGAAATGTGCGCCAAAGAGCCGTGGGATGTTGTAGAAACACCTGCCGCGATTGTTAAAATGTCAGATGCGATGAAAAAGAAATTCGCCAAAGACGTTGCCAAAGCCTACACCAAAAAAGACAAGCTTGAGCGTCAAAACGCTGTCAATGATGTCCGCAAAGCGGCCATTGAAGAGTTTACGGATGTTGAGAACGGTATTGACGAAAACACAGTCATTTCCAAATTCAAAGGCCTTGAATCAGACGTCGTCCGTGGCGACATATTAAAAACAGGCAAGCGTATTGATGACCGTGATACAAAAACTGTCCGCCCGATTGTTGCCGAAGTCGGCATTTTGCCACGCGCGCACGGCTCAGCCTTGTTCACTCGCGGTGAAACGCAAGCTTTGGTCGTTGCCACACTCGGCACAGGCCAAGACGAGCAGATTATGGACGCGCTTGCGGGTGAATATCGTGAACGCTTTATGCTTCACTATAACTTCCCGCCCTACTCTGTCGGTGAAGCTGGTCGTATGGGCCCGCCTGGTCGCCGTGAAGTCGGTCATGGTAAGCTTGCATGGCGCGCCTTGCATCCGCTCCTTCCTACGGCGGAAGATTTCCCCTACACGATGCGTCTTGTGTCTGAAATCACAGAATCAAACGGCTCCTCTTCAATGGCCTCTGTTTGTGGTGGCTCGCTCGCGCTTATGGATGCTGGTGTTACGCTGAAAAGCCCTGTCGCCGGTATCGCGATGGGCTTGATTAAAGAAGGCAAAGACTACGCCGTTCTTTCAGACATTTTGGGCGATGAAGATCACCTTGGTGATATGGACTTTAAAGTGGCTGGTACAAAAGAGGGCATTACATCCCTTCAGATGGATATCAAGATTACGTCCATCACAGAAGAGATTATGAAAGTCGCCCTTGGCCAAGCCAAAGACGGTCGTATCTTTATTTTGGACGAAATGGCCAAAGCCTTGAACGAAGCGCGCGGCGAGACAAGCTCTTACGCCCCGCAAATCGTTTCAATGACCATTCCGGTTGATAAAATCCGTGAAGTTATCGGGACAGGCGGCAAGGTCATTCGCGAGATCACAGAAACAACAGGCGCGAAAATTGATATTGATGATGACGGCACAATTAAAGTGTCTGCTGTTAATCAAGATTCAATCGACAAGGCTGTTGAGTGGATCAAGAGCCTGACCGAAGAGCCAGAGCTGAACAAAATCTATAACGGTAAAGTGGTCAAAACAGCCGATTTCGGCGCTTTCGTAAACTTCATGGGCGCAAAAGACGGCCTTGTTCACATCTCAGAGCTTGCCGATCATCGCGTTGGTAAAACAACTGACATCGTCAAAGAAGGCGAAATGGTCAAAGTGATGGTTATCGGTTTTGACGAGCGCGGCAAAGTGAAGCTTTCCATGAAACGTGTCGATCAGGAAAGCGGCGAAGCCCGCGAGTCTGAAAAGCGTGAGCGCCCCTCTGGTGGCGATGACAAAAAACGTGCAAACGGCTAATATTTAAAAAACGGGCTGATTATTTCAGTCCGTTTTTACTTGTCCGCCTCAAACTCATGAAAAGGCTCAAGCCATATGGCGATTGAAAATGAATTGAAATATGTTCTACCTTTAACATTTAACAAACAAGCGCTTGCAGGCTGGAAATTCATTCCCGTACGCCAAGGATATCTCGATAACGGCCCGCGCATCCGTCAATATGGTGAACAATATTTATTCACTTATAAACGCTGGATCGCCGCAGAAAAAAAGCTGGTCGAAATTGAGACCGAAATATCAAAGCTCGATTTTGATCGCCTATGGCCTGAATGTGAAATTGTTTTGGACAAACACCGCTATGTCCTTATTGACGGCGCTTATGAATGGTCGGTCGATTTTCTTCTTGCCGAAAGCGGCCAAACCTATTTTGTCATGGCCGAAGTCGAAATGCCCGAAAACGAAAAAGCGCCGCCCTCTATTCCCTCTGCTATAGAAAATGATATATTCTTTTCTCCGGCGCAAGACGATGTGCGCTTTACCAATATAAAGCTCGCCGACCAAAAATTCGCGGCCACTTTGTTAAAAGAATTAGGATACCCCGCCCCATGAGCATCAAACTCCCTCGCATTATCGGCCATCGCGGCGCGTGTGGCTATGCCCCTGAAAACACAATCGAGTCCGTTTTAACCGCCGCCGAAATGGGGCTAGATTGGGTCGAGCTGGATGTAAAGCTCACCAAAGACGATGTCCCGATCATCTTCCACGATGACACGCTAGAGCGCACAACCAACGGCAGCGGCAATGTCGCCGACACGCTCTATGAAGATATCCAGCAATTAGAAGCCGGAAGCTTTTTCGCCGACAGCTTTGCGGGTATCAAGATTCCGACGCTAGAGGAAATGCTGGAAGTTTTAATTCAAAAGAATATCGGCCTCAACCTTGAAATAAAGCCCTGCCCGGGGCGCGAAATTGCCACCGCAGAAGCCGCGCTTGATGTGCTGTCGCACTATTGGGACGACCATCAACGTCTGCTCATCTCAAGCTTCCAACACGTCTCGCTAGAAACCGCGCGCGATATGGCGCCCGATTGGTATCGCGGCCTGCTCATACACGGCGAAGCGCCGGACGAACTGCCTGAGAACTGGAAAGAACTGTGTGATTACCTCGATTGCAGCACCATCAACATCGCCAGCGGCCTTGTCACCCAAGAGCTTGTCTACGACATCAGCGACTACGACAAACCCGTATTAGTTTACACCATAAACGACCCTGAAACCGCCCGCCAAATGCAACGCATGGGCGTAGACACAGTCTTCACCGACGTCCCCGACATCATTCAGGAATCTATTTTGACGGTGCATTAAGTAAGCAGGCCTTATATTTAAAGCTGAAGATTAACAGAAAAGCTGTTGAATTAACTCATTGATAATATGACTTTAATTAATTCTGATGATACTGTCACTTATTTTCTCCATTTACAAATTCATATGGGCCTACTGCATGCAAAGGTCCTAGATATTCTTCCATCTTCCAAGTAACTGGCTCATCAGTTATTTCAAGAACAACATCTTTAATCATCACACCCTCACCAAAAACTTCTTCCATGCGATCATTGACTAAAAAATAACCTCCGCCTGTATGCGCCCGCTCCCATTCTTGGAGCAATGTCACCGATTTCGGATCGTCCATATCTTTGAATGTCACAAGCCTGGGATAGCCGGGGAATATTTGCGGGTCTATGCTCCCTTTTGTACCGTTGGGTAAATTGTAATAATCTTTGATGCCGTGATAGGTGCTTGCGCCGCCGACTTGGGGGTAAAATATTTGATAAAACTCATCTTCTGCAGAGTCACCAATTAAAGCAAACAAAACACCGCGCTCGCCCATATCAACCACAACCGCCTCACCAATGACATCGGCAGGGTTTCCGCCTGGCCAATTCACCCTTTTAGGCGCGCACGCTCTGTTTTGAATATTTCGGACAGTATTACCAGATATAGGGCCATCAGGCGTTTCAACCATAACCGTCACTTTGAAATTTTGGTCAAGATCAACGCATTTTTGAATGATGGCATAATACATATTGACACCGAACGTCATGCTAAAAACACCCAATATAATAAGTGCCAAAATAATCCCAACGCCTATAAAGAGGTTTTTCATTTATTTATTTCCTTCAAAAAAACTCAAAAAGATCATGATAATGATATCATAATCTTTGAAATTTTGAGGTAAAGCGGCAATGAAAGCAGGTTTTAACCGATAAATTCCTTGATTTTCTCATAAGGCGGCATGCCGATCACATTATAGCCGCAATCGACATAATGAATTTCGCCTGTCACCGCGCCGCCCAGATCAGACAGCAGATAAAGCCCTGCGCCGCCGAGTTCTTCAAGCTTGACCGAGCGTTGTAAAGGCGCGCTGATTTGGTTGTATTTATAGGTCTGGCGCGCGCTACCGATGGCAGAGCCTGCGATTGTGCGCATAGGGCCTGCGGAAATGGCGTTCACGCGCACACCTTGCGCGCCAAGATCGGCGGCGAGATAGCGGGTTGAGGCTTCAAGCGCGGCTTTTGCCACGCCCATAACGTTATAGTTCGGCATTACTTTTTGTGCGCCATAATAGCTCAGCGTAATGGCGCTGCCGCCTTCTTTCATCATCGGCGCGGCGCGGCGCATTACGGAGGTGAAGGAATAGCAAGAAATATGCATTGTATTCAAAAAATTTGAAAGGCTGGTATCAACATAACGCCCTGTCAGCTCGTCTTTGTTTGAATAGGCCACGGCATGAACGATAAAATCAAGTTCGCCCCACTCCTTTTCAAGCGCGGCGAACACATCATCAAGCTGGTCTTCGTTTGTGACATCGCACGGCAATATTATGTCACTGCCAACGCTTTGCGCCAAAGGTTTCACGCGCTTTAATAGCGCATCACCTTGATAGGTGAAAGCCAGCGAAGCGCCATGATCGCTGAGGGTTTTAGCGATTCCCCATGCGATCGAGTGGTCGTTTGCCACGCCCATAATCAGGCCTTTTTTATTCTGCATTAATTTAGTCATTGTTCCTCGCTTCAAAAAATTCCTTTGGACGATTAAACTGCCAAGGGTCGCGCGTGTTGCACGCTATAATCTCTGTTTTCACCCAAACGCCGCCACTCATATATGGCTCGCGCTGTAACCATTCATCCGGTGCCGCCCGATCAGCAAAATCAACCATATAAATCGAGCCGCTCATATTGCCGTGATCGTCCGTCATTGCCGCGCCGTACCATAAATGCCCGTCTTCTAGCAATTGATCGCCCATTGCTATATGGTCTGCCCTGACTTTGGCGCGGCGAGATGGTGCGGCTTCGTCCTTACCGTCATATCCTAAAACCAAAAACTGCATATTTCGCCTTTAATCCTCAAAACGCGAAAGTGCCAGCGAGCAGTTTGTGCCGCCAAAACCGAATGAATTTGAGAGCATTGTCTGGTGCGTTACATTATCGACACGCTTTTGCGCCACAGGCATTTCGCCGACGCCTTCGTCTAAATTTTCGATATTGATACTAGGCGCAACAAAATTTTCGCGCATCATCAAAAGACTGTAAATGGCTTCTTGCACGCCTGTGCCGCCCAAAGAATGCCCTGTCATTGATTTGGTTGCACTGATATGGGGCATTTTGCTCTCTGGCTTGCCATCGAACACTTCGCGGATGGCGTTCAGTTCGGTGATGTCGCCAACGGGCGTGCTGGTGCCGTGGGTATTGATGTAGGTGACGGGTTTTGTGACGGTGGCAAGCGCTTGCTTCATACAGCGTACTGCGCCCTCACCGCTTGGCGCGACCATGTCTGCGCCGTCGGATGTTGCGCCGTAGCCTGTGATTTCGGCATAAATTTTAGCGCCGCGCGCTTTGGCGTGCTCAAGTTCTTCCAATACCAAAACGCCGCCGCCGCCAGCGATTACGAATCCATCGCGGTCACGATCATAAGCGCGCGCGGCTTTTTCAGGCGTGTCATTATATTTGGAAGACATCGCGCCCATCGCGTCAAACAGCACAGACAGAGTCCAGTCAAGCTCTTCGCCGCCGCCGGCAAACATAACATCTTGCTTGCCCCACTGGATCATTTCAGCCGCATTGCCGATGCAGTGCGCCGAAGTTGAGCAGGCTGATGAAATGGAGTAATTAATGCCTTTGATTTTAAAATTCGTGGCAATGTTGGCAGAATTGGTACTGCTCATACATTTAGGAACCGCAAACGGCCCAACGCGCTTGGGGCTTTTTTCGCGCGCAATATCGGCGGCGATAACCTGCGCTTTGGTGGAAGGACCACCAGAGCCCATGATAATGCCTGTGCGCTCATTTACAACGTCGCTTTCCTCAAGGCCAGAATCTTCAATGGCCTGCACCATGGCGATATGATTATAGGCCGCGCCATCACCCATAAAACGCAGCATGCGTTTTTCAATATGATCTTCCAGCACAATTTCAGGCTTGCCATAAACCTGCGAACGAAAACCCATTTCCGCATATTCAGGCGAAAAGCTAATGCCTGATTTGCCCGCTTTGAGCGAACTTAAAACAGACTTAACATCATTGCCAATGCACGAGACAACGCCCATACCAGTGACAACAACACGGCGTAATTGCGGATTATGAGTCATATTATACCCTCATTTGTTTTTGGATTTTTGCTTAAATCGCGTTCGGATTATCAAACAAGCCGACTTTCAAATCATTGGCTTCGTAAATCAATTTTCCATCGGCATACATTTTACCGTCGCCAACGCCAAGAACCAGCTTGCGGTTAATCAAACGTTTAATATCGACGACATATTTCACAAGTTTTGTATCAGGCTGTACCTGCCCCGTCAGCTTCAAACCACCAAGGCCAAGCGCGCGGCCAGAACCGGGCGCACCTGTCCAGCCAAGGTAAAAGCCTAAAAGTTGCCACAGCGCATCAAGCCCCAAACAACCCGGCATCACAGGATCGCTTTCAAAATGGCACTTAAAAAACCAAAGATCGGGATTGATATCAAATTCTGCTTCAATCACGCCCTTGCCATTTTCCCCGCCTTCAAGCGAGACATTGGTGATGCGGTCAAACATCAGCATTGGCGGCAAAGGAAGGCGCGCATTTTTGGGGCCAAAAATTTCACCATGACCGCATGAAATAATCTCGTCATAGCTATAGCTGGATTGTGGTGTAAAACTCATATCAGTGTAAACCGCTTTATTATTGAACATTATCAACGTTTTTACACGCGATTAGTTCACACTGCAAGGGCAGATAAGAGGGAATAAAAACACTTCACAGCTTTTGAAGCTATAGCGCGGCGGCCTGTGTGAAACAAACGGATTTATAAGTGTCTGTCATTGCCGCCATGGCGAGTGGTTTGGCCAAGACAGGCTCGATATCGGGCGTTTCGCCTGCCGCTGCCATGGCCACCATGCGCCCTGCCGCTTTGGCGCAAGCAACGGATTGGTCGATCTGGCAATGCATTTGGAGCGCGCGGAAAAAAGCGATGCAATCGGGCGTGAGACTATCGATTAGATCATAAGGCGCTGATATCGCGCAATCATTAGCTGCCAAGCCAAAGCGCCAATCCGAGCCTGCAGGGATGCCGAGGCGCACGGCCTCTTGCACCATGACATAGGCAACTTGATCTAACTTTTCGGGCAATGTCGGTTTGGCGTATAATTCGCACGCATTATGCGAGAGCGCGAGGAAGCGTCCGGCAATGGCGCTAAGGCCTGAAATGCTGTGAGGCAATGACCAGCCTTCGCCGGTTATCTTTTTCTCGATCACAATTTCGCAAAGTTCTTGTGCTGCAATTTCATAGCCAAGGCAACGATTGGTGCATTCGATAAATAATCGAAAGACTGTTGCGCGGTTCTGGCCGTTTTCTTCCATGCGTAAAATGACGTTATGGATGACAAACAGGATTAATTCATGAAATTCATACGCGCATTCAAGCCAGTCTTCGAACAAATCCTTGGCAATGGCGCGGCCTTGCTCGGTTTCATAATCAAGAACATAAGAGGCCGGCAAAGCATTTTGCGACAATGTGCCTTCCGCCGGCTCACACCCAAGCATGAAATGAAGGCGGTCATATGTTGCTTCAACGCCTTCGGCAGGGTCATCAAATAATAATAAAGTTTCCGCTGTAATCCCCGCCAGCATCTGGATCAGGCGCATACCGTCAATCTCACGCCCTGCGAGCGATGCGCGGGACATTAATGATCTATATATATGCGCTGTGAACGCTGGTTTATCAATAAGTATAGACATGAATCCTGTTCCGGTGAATCCGGTGGGAGGGGAAGAACAAACGATGATAATTTATTGGTCGTAAAGGTGGGTTCGAAAGAAAAGCTGAGCAAATCAACTTATAAAACAATTCTAATTTAAATCTTCGTCGGCGTAAATGCCCCAAAGCGAATTTCTTTTGAGCCAGCCGCGATAGCCGCCCGCCGAAATGCGGCACCAATCATCTTCGCAGCGATCAATTGCGGCGATAACACGCGGTTCAAGCCGCGCCAGCATTTGATAATCATACCCCGGCCCGCCATACAGCGGCGCCAGCTTTTCACCGATTATCAGCGCATTGCGCTTGCCTGATAAAAGCGATTTATGCACCCATGCGGTTTCGCCCTCAAAGCCGCGCACCTGTCGCCAATGCTCAAATTCCTGCACAATTTCAACCGGCAAGCCGTCACGTTTATAAACCCATTGTATCGGATAGCGTAGCGCAGGGCCCGAGCGGGCATAGACTTTATCAGAACGCAATGTGACATAGCGCGGGATGGGGAGGTTTGTTTGCGTGCCCTCTTCTATTTTGCCTTGTAATTGATCTTGCGCTTTTGCAGGCGATGACAAAGCAAACGAAAAACACCCGATGAACAGCGCCATCAGAAAAAGACAAATCGTGTTTAGAGAGAAACGGCGCATATCTATGTCACTTAATTTTGCAATAACAACCTTGAATGTGGTATCACAAGCCCGCATAAACTTCAACGCACACGGCGCTTATAAACCAATGGATATGAACAATAAAAACGTGACAATGCAAGAGTTTCACATCTCGGTCGCACCGATGATGGACTGGACGGATCGTCATTGCCGCTATTTTCATCGGCTGATATCGCCGCGCGCGGTTTTATACACTGAAATGGTGACGACAGGGGCGCTGATTCACGGTGATCGTGATCGCTTTTTGCGCTTTGATAATGCCGAACATCCGCTTGCATTACAGCTTGGCGGCAGTGACCCTGAAAGCTTAGCGCAGTGCGCGCTGATGGCGCAAGATTATGGTTATGATGCGGTGAATCTGAATTGTGGATGCCCGAGCGACCGCGTGCAAAGCGGGCATTTTGGGGCATGTTTAATGGCTGACCCGCTTCGCGTGGGGCAATGTATCAAGGCCATGCAAGATGCTGTGAATATTCCTGTGACGGTCAAGTGCCGCATCGCGATTGATGAGGAAGAAGAATGGCCGTTTTTGACACGCTTTATTGATATTGTGGCCGATCATGGCTGTGATGAATTTATCATTCATGCGCGCAAAGCGTGGCTCAATGGCCTGAGCCCTAAGCAAAATCGCGATGTGCCTCCGCTTCGCTATGATATTGCGGAAAAAATCAAACAGACCTATCCGCATTTAAATATTGGCTTGAATGGCGGGATTAAAACGATTGAGCAAATTACGGCGCACAAAGACAGCTTTGATTCCATCATGATCGGGCGCGAAATTTATCAAAACCCCTGGTTTTTATATGAAATCGAGCGCGATGTTTTTGGTAACGATCAGACGCTGAGCCGCGCCGATATTGCGATGGCGATGATTGAATACATCGAAAAACAACAGCGCGACTTTGCCACACCGCCCAAATCTATCACGCGCCATATGATTGGCCTGTTTCACGGGCAAGCGGGCGGGAAAAAATGGCGGCGTTACATTAGTGAAAACGCCCACAAAGATGATGTGAATGTGAAAGAGCTGATTGAAAGCGCCATCCCGAAAAGCCAGCAAAGCCTAGCGGCGTAACTCGTCAGGGTCTGCGGGTTTGATCTGAAAGCTTTCGCCGCAACCGCAGGCATTGTCGGCATTGGGGTTGTTAAATGTGAAATTCGAGCCGAACTTGCCCTCTTCAAAATCAACCACGACACCTAAAAGCATCATAAGTTGGCTTTTAGGCGTATAGAGCGCTGTATCACCCGCAACTGTTTTGTCGTCCTCGGCGCTTTCTTCAAAGACATGCTCCATCTTATATTGATGCCCCGAACAGCCCGTATTGGTGACGGATAAGCGAATGCCAATCGCCCCCTCGCCCATATCATTGCGGCGCTTGAGTTCGTCTGCGGCTTTGTCTGTGATTTTTAAGTAGCTCATAATATCACTCTATCACATAAACATGTTCAATTGTAGCTTAGCGGCTTCGGACATCATGGAAGGATCCCACGGCGGATCCCAGACGATTTCAACATCAACCTCGCCAATCCCCTCAATCGGGAAAAATGCGCCCTGCACCATCCCCGGCATTTCTTGCGCCACGGGGCAACCCGGTGATGTCAGAGTCATCTCGACAAACACATCATGTTGCCCGTCTTCAGCCTCGGTAATCACGATTTTATAAAGCAAACCCAGCTCGAAAATATTGACCGGAATCTCAGGATCATACACTTCGCGAATGGCAGCATCCATTATAGGCCATAATTTATGATCTTTTGGTACTTCGCTGTTTGGCGGCATCGCCAGCTCATCATATTCATCATCGCCCATAGAATTTCTCAACATTTCTTCGTTTGCAATTGGCTCTGTCTTCATCACGCTAACATGTCCTTCGCTTTTTTCAGCCCTTCGATCAATAGATCAATATCAGCTTTGTTGGTATAAAGGCCAATTGATGCCCGAATGGTGGCATCGACGCCGTAACGTTTCATAATCGGCTGGCAGCAATGATGGCCTGTGCGCACCGCGACACCGCACTGATCAAGGATCATCGCCACATCTGAAGCATGCCCCCATTCGCACAAAAAAGAGGCGAGCGCTATTTTATTATCATGATCACCAAAAAGCCGGATGCCTTCAATCGCATCCATCTGCTCTTTCATATAGCGATAAAGCGCGTTTTCATGCGCCTTAATCACATCAAGACCAATATCATTGATGTAATCAATGGCCGCGCCAAGTCCAATCACTTCGACAATGGCAGGCGTGCCGGCTTCAAATTTTGATGGCGGCGGCTTGAACGTCACACGGTCAAAATCAACAGTTTCAATCATGTCGCCGCCGCCTTGATAGGGGCGCATCTGATTTAAAATATCATAACGCCCCCATAATACGCCAACGCCGCTTGGGCCGTATAATTTATGGCCTGTGAATGTGAAAAAATCACAACCCAGATCCTGCACATCAACTTTTTGATGAACAACAGCTTGCGTGCCATCAACCAAGACTTTGATTTCAGGATAAAAATCTTTGGCGTAGGCAATCATCTCCTTTATCGGGTTTATCGTGCCAAGTGCGTTTGAAATATAAATGCAGGAAACCATCTTGGTTTGCGGCGTGAACAAGCGCTCATAGGCTGTCATATTCAGCGTACCATCATCAAGAAGTGGAATGACTTTTAACACTATGCCAATTTCATCGCGCAAAAAATGCCACGGCACAATATTGGCGTGATGCTCCATTTCGCTCAAAATAACTTCATCGCCCGCTTCCAGATTATCCCGCGCCCAGCTTTGAACGACTAAATTAATCGCTTCTGTTGTGTTACGGGTAAAGACGATTTCATTTTCCGAAGGCGCATTGATAAAGCGCGCCACTTTACCGCGCACAGCTTCAAATTTTTCAGTTGTGATTTGGCTGTTGCTGTAGAGACCACGGTGTATGTTGGCGTAATGATGATGTAAAACATCATTCATCGCCGCGATCACCGAAGCTGGCTTTTGCGCGCTTGAGGCTGTATCTAAATATGATAGTTTTTGCGGCGCATAAAGCGCAGGAAAATCTTTGCGATACGCAAGCTCCATCGCATCATCAATATATTCGGTTTCAGAGTTTTGAGTTTTATTGACCATCATATCTTTATAACATAAGCAAATGCGCGCTTATGCTTCGGCCTTGCTCTTGAGCCAGTTTTGAACCGTTTCCAAAATTTGCGTGCGCACATCTTCATTTTCTACAGTGTCAACCGCTTCGGTAATAAACGCCTCGATCAACATTGTTCGCGCCTGCTCTTCGCTTAACCCGCGCGAGCGTAAATAAAAGAGCGGTTCTTCATCAATTTGACCGATCGTAGAACCATGTGAACATTTCACATCATCTGCGTAAATTTCAAGCTCGGGCTTGGTGTCCATCTCCGCGCCTTCGGCTAATACCAATGAATTGGCAAGCTGATATCCGTCTGTGCGCTGCGCGACGCGGTCAACATAGACTTTGCCTTGGAATATGCCTTGGGCGTGATCGTCCAGCACGGTTCGAACCAACTGGTTCGACTGACCGTCTGGTGCGTTGTGGCACACTTCAACTGTTGAATCAGAATGACGACCACCATTGAGCATATTGACAATACTAAGGTCACAGCGCGCATGTGAACCGTTCACATCAGCTTGAATCTGCATGCGCGAGAGCTTTGCGCCAGTGTTGAAGTAAAACACGTTATAAAAACTTTTCTCGCCTTGTTCGACATGAACATTACGCGTGAAAACAGCATCTTTATCATTATCAGTGATGCAAATATGATCAAAGCGTGCGCCGTCTTCAACAACAATCTGAATCGCATGGTTATACCATTGTGATGGTGCGCCCTTGTAGGTTTCGATCAAAGTCGCGGAGGCATTCTTTTTAACAATAAAGATTACTCTTTTACATGAAAAAGAGCTTTTAAGTGATTGATAATCGATAACAAAAGGCTCATCAACAGATTCACCCTCCGGAATTGAAATCACCATCGGCGCTGTCATATATGCTGTGTTTAAATCCCACAGTGCCATATCTTTATATTTTTCAGCGCCCATCGCCGGTGCAGACAAAAGCGCATGGATATCATCCTCATTATGATCTTGTCCGACATATTGCATCGGGCCTTTGATGTGATCACCGCCAAGTTCAGGCACGATTTCAATGTTTTTTACAGCGCGCGCCAATGGCGTGTATTTCCATCTTTCAAGCTTTGGTGTCGGCAAACCTTGCGCCTTTACGCGCTCGAACGCTTCTTGGCGCAGTACGGCTAAGCCGTCTGAAACATCAAAGAACTGCGCCGGCGCTTGTAAAGATGCCACCGTATCGGGTGCATATCTGGTTTTTTGCGGAAATGTCATGATATTCCCTACTTTTGTAGGCGGCTCTGTGGGCGGCTCTGTTTTTGGATTATTCATTTTTTGATCGCTCGCTTTTGGCTTGATGGATGTCATTATGCAGCGTCTTCAAGAAAGCCGGCATAGCCTTTTTCTTCCAGATGATGCGCTAGTTCCGGCCCACCTGTTTCTACGATTTTGCCATCCGCCAAAACATGGACAACATCAGGCTTAATGTAATCAAGCAATCTTTGATAATGTGTAATCACCAAAAACGTACGCTCAGCTTCCCGCAATTGATTGACGCCTTCAGCGACAATTTTCAAGGCATCAATATCCAGCCCACTATCGGTCTCATCCAAAACCGCAAATTTTGGCTCTAGCATCGCCATTTGCAAAACTTCGTTACGCTTTTTCTCGCCGCCCGAAGCGCCGACATTAACAGGACGCTTAATCATATCGTCCTTTACGCCGAGCGCTTTCATTTTTTGTTTGGCAAGCTTTAAAAAGGCCAGAGCATCAAGCTCCTCTTCGCCTCTATTTTTGCGAACCGCATTGACAGCTGTTTTCAAGAAATTTGACATTTGCACGCCGGGAATCTCGACCGGATACTGGAAGGCAAGGAACACGCCTGCGGCGGCACGCTCATCAGCTTCCATCTCCAGCAAATCTTCTCCATTAAATTTAATGGTGCCTTTAGTGACTTCATATCTGTCATTGCCAGCAAGAACATAGGCCAAAGTCGATTTACCCGAGCCGTTAGGCCCCATAATCGCATGAACTTTACCAGGCTCCAAGGTAAGGGTAAGCCCTTTCAGGATTTCCTTACCATCAATTTCAACGTGCAAATTGTCAATTTCTATCATTTTCTATCCATCATTTTTTGGTTGTTTTCTTTGGTGCGGCCTTCTTTTTGGTCGCTGTTTTTTTAGCGGCTGTTTTTGAAGCCGTTGTTTTTTGGGCGGCCACTGTTTTCTTTTTGGCCTTTGGCGCGGCTGCTTTTTTTGCAGGTGTCGCTTTGCTATTGGCCGCAAGCTGTTTTAAAAGCTCCGTTTGCACTTCAGCCATGCTCTCCATATTACGTGAGGAGCGTAGAAGCTGTGCCAAAGTTGAAATCATCAAGCCAACAAACGCAAGCGCCATACACATAATAAAGGACATAAACAAAATCGAGCCCGAATCTTGTCCGTAATAATCTGTCATGCCGCTCATTGTCAGCAAGAAGGCAACCGTGGCCAAAATAAAGCCTAAAAGGCCAACAATACGGACAAAAGTCGCTTCGAAATGGTTGTTCATTTTCATTTTAAAATTCCTCATCTATTTGAATAAATAACATTGATAATCAAAGACATTATCATGATTCTATTCATCATAGATTCACCTAAATTCATAAAAAACGCGGATCGCGTTACCCCACACTACCTTCAAGGCTAATTCCAACAAGTTTTTGCGCTTCAACCGCAAATTCCATCGGCAAATGCTGCATCACTTCGCGGCAAAAACCATTAACAATCAACGCCACCGCTTCTTCTTCGTTCAAGCCGCGCGACATGCAGTAAAACAACTGGTCTTCACCAATTTTGCTGGTCGTGGCTTCATGCTCCAATATTGCTTTTGAATTGCGGCTCTCGATATAAGGCACTGTGTGCGCCCCGCACTGATCGCCGATTAAAAGGCTATCGCACTGTGTAAAATTACGCGCGCCTTCGGCTTTGGGCATGATTTTCACCATCCCGCGATAGGTGTTGTCCGAGCGACCTGCTGAAATACCTTTAGAGATGATGCGGCTCTTTGTGTTTCGGCCGATATGGATCATCTTTGTGCCTGTGTCGGCTTGTTGCATGTTGTTTGTGATCGCAACAGAATAAAATTCGCCGACTGAATTATCACCTTTTAAAATGCAGGATGGATATTTCCATGTAATTGCCGAGCCTGTTTCAACTTGTGTCCAACTAATTTTGGAATTGCGCCCTTCGCATATACCGCGTTTGGTCACGAAATTGTAAATTCCGCCAACGCCGTTTTCATCGCCCGGATACCAGTTTTGCACCGTTGAATATTTAATTTCAGCATCATCCATCGCGATAAGCTCAACCACAGCCGCATGCATTTGATTTTCATCACGCATCGGCGCTGTACAACCCTCAAGATAAGAAACATAAGAGCCTTTTTCGGCAATGATCAATGTCCGCTCAAACTGGCCTGTATTCATCTCGTTGATACGGAAGTAAGTGCTGAGTTCCATCGGGCAACGAACATTTTCAGGGATATAAACGAACGAACCGTCAGTAAAGACTGCGGCGTTCAAGCACGCATGCTTGTTATCGTGGTAAGGGATAATATTGCCCATATATTTCTTGATAAGCTCAGGATGATCTTGGATTGCTTCACTAAAGGAGCAGAAAATAACGCCCTTCTCGCTCAATGATTTTTTAAAAGTGGTGGCAACCGATACAGAATCAAAAACCACATCAACCGCAACGCCGGCCAGCATTTCTTGCTCACGCAAAGGAATGCCGAGTTTTTCGTAAACTTCAAGCAATTTAGGGTCAACATCATCAAGGCTTTGCGGGCGATCTTCGTCGCGAATAGGCGCGGCATAATAATACGCATCCTGATAATCAATCGGCGGGTGCTTTACTTTCGACCAGTCAGGCTCAGGCATTGTCAGCCAGTGACGATACGCCTTCAAGCGCAGCTCCAGCATCCATTCAGGCTCGTTCTTCTTGGCTGAAATAAAACGAACGATGTCTTCGTTGAGGCCCTTTGGCGCTTTGTCACTTTCAATGTCTGTGACAAAGCCTGCCGTATATTTGCCGCCAAGTCCTTCAACTGTCTCGATCGTGTCTTTAGAAATACTCATATCAATGAATGGCCTTTTGTTTAAGAATTGTTGTTGTGCCCGTATGGTTACGATAAACCATCATATCCTGAAGCGACACGTTTTCGAGCGCTGTTCGAATCGCTGTGTTTACAGGCGCCCAAGCGCCACTCATGGAACAGGCATGTTGTATCGGGCATTCATCATGCCCCTGTTCTAAACATGAAACCAATGAGACAGGGCCTTCAACAGCTTCAATCACATCAATCATCGTCACTTGATCTGCTGGCGTATTTAGGCGATAGCCGCCATTGACGCCGCGCACCGATTCTATCAATCTCCATTTTGCGAGAAGTTTCAAAATTTTTGAAACGGTCGGCTCGGGCAGCAATGTTAAATGCGCTAACGAGGAGGCTGATTGAAGCGGCGCAGACTCTTTATCAGCCTCAAGCGCGCTGTTTTTGGCCATCGCAGCCAATATAACAACAGCGTAATCCGATAATTTTGTCAGATTCAACATAGAATCGCTTTCAAATCAGTACAAATACAGTACCCTTTAAATGTCATTATTCAGCGCCTATTTCAAGGTCTTTTTTGTAAAAAAAAATTATTTCTGTAGTATTCAAACGTAACGCTCTGCTTTGAGAGATAATTTTGCGCGCAAAGGCCACCCCATGAAAAACCATTATGTCATTTTATGTGTCTACACATTAACGCTTTTGTTGAGCGCGTTTTTACTATTCTTAGTCCAGCCGCTTTTTGGCCGCATGGTTCTGCCCCTTCTTGGTGGCGCGCCGTCTGTTTGGAATACAGCGATGCTGTTCTTTCAAGTCACATTGCTGGCGGGATACGGATATGCGCATGCGATGGCACGCTTTGTTCCGATTAAAAAACAAGCCTTTATTCATATCCTGCTTTTAATTCTGTTTTTGTTTATTTTGCCGCTCGCTATTCCGGATGGTACAAACCCGCCTATTTCTGAAAACCCTGTTTTTTGGCAGCTCGGCCTGATGGCCATTCATGTTGGCGGCCCGTTTTTTGTTCTGTCAGCCTCTGCGCCCTTGATGCAACATTGGTTTAGCCGCTCAGGTCATCTTGATTCCGACAATCCTTACTTTCTTTATGCGGCCAGCAATTTAGGCAGCGTCAGCGCCCTTTTACTTTACCCGATTTTGTTTGAGCCGTCTTTTGCCATTCAAGATCAATCTTTATTATGGGCCATCGGCTATTTCGCCCTCACATTATTCATTATTTGCGCGGCGGCTTTGATATGGCGCCCCAGCACGGAGACAAGTAGTCAAACAAGCACTAAAACGGCTCAAAAGAAGACAGCAGCAATGGCTGATGACAAAGAGATCGATTGGAAGCGCCGCTTTTATTGGATATTACTCGCCTTTGTGCCCTCCAGCCTGATGCTTGGCCTGACAACTTTTATCACGACTGATCTGGCGACAGCGCCTCTTTTATGGATTATTCCGCTCGGGCTTTACGTCACAACATTTATTATCGCGTTTGCCCGCAAGCCGCTTATTTCACATCAGCTCACCTTGAGCCTTCAAGGCTTTGTTTTTATTGCCGTGCTGGCATTTTTGGCGTCGTTGATTGTCACGGTTAACCTCATCTCGATTGTGCTGCATTTATCTCTGTTCTTTTTCACAGCACTTATGTGCCATTTCGAACTTTCGCGCAGTAAGCCAAGCGCAAAACATCTGACGCAGTTTTACCTGTTCATGTCGTTCGGCGGAGCGCTTGGCGGGGTTTTCAACGCACTTTTGGCGCCTGTTATATTTAATCTGCCGATAGAATATGGCCTTGTTCTGATTTTGGCCGCGTTTTTAAGACATAATAAAGACGAAGATATCTCACCGATAACCGGTTTTAAAAAGCTGTATGCCAGCCCCACAAAAGGGTTTGTCGCAACAATAAAAAAAACAGGGCTTTTATACATCCTCCCGATCAGCTTCATGGTTTTGGCGGCATCTTCCTTTACATCGATGAGCCATGTTTTAACAATTTTCTTTTTACTAAACTGCTTTTTGCTATCAATTGTTATGAATCGCAAATGGGTTTTTGGCATTTGCGCGATGTTTATCCTGATTTTGCACCCGCCCGGTGTGCAACAAGGCCCCGGTCTTTTTGAAAACGTTTTGCACACAGAACGAAATTTTTTCGGCGTTATACGCGTGGTTGATAAAGATGAAAATGTGATCGCGCTGATGCACGGCACAACAACCCATGGCGAACAAATCAAAGATCCGGCGCGCCGCTTGGAACCGATTGCTTATTACGGCACAGATAGCGGCATCTACGATGTTTTGAATATAATGGCGCAGCAAGAGGGCGCACAAAATATCGCCGCGCTCGGCCTTGGCGCGGGTGTTGTGGCCTGTTTTAAACATGAAGGGCGCCGCTTTACATTTTACGAGATTGATCCTGCCGTTGTCCGCATTGCGCAAAACCCAAAATATTTCACCTATTTGAGCGACTGCGGCAGCCCTTACACTATTAGCGTTGGTGATGCGCGCCAAACTTTAACCAAAACCGAGGATGATTTATATGACGCCATTTTGGTGGATGTTTTCAGTTCGGACAACATCCCAGTTCACATGATGACGGCGCAAGCATTTGAATTATACGATCACAAAATGAAAGATGACGGCGCCCTTGTCGTTCACACATCAAACCGCCATCTAGATTTAATTCCTGTGGTGGCTGCAAATGCGGCGCATATAGGAAAGCGGGCTTTTTATAAGCGCAATAGAGCCAAAACGGTTGGTGGTGTCAGGTATTACACAAGCGTCTATGTCACTTTGACAAATAATGAAACCTACATCAAAAACCTACAAGAACGCCGCTGGTTTGAACTGAGCCCCGAAGATGGTTTTCGCAAGTGGACAGATGATTACTCAAACATCTTGTCTGTCTTGGAGCCGCTTCGAAAAGAAAAAATCAATGCGCGTGTTCGCGGCTGGCTTGAAGACGAAAAAGCCCGGGAAGCGGCCGCTAAAGCTGGGGAATAGAGGTTAATAGCCCCTATTACCATGAAATCTGCCATAAAAGGTCAAAAATTAACCTATTTTCAATCTTTGTCTCGCCATAATCAAATCATAGAAAGCAGATACTGTTTTCAACGATAAAGAGAGATTAAAGAGATGATTAGATTACCATTCCGTAGAGAAGCCGAATTTAGCGACCTTGATAAAATGGAAGCTCTGACCGCCGCAGAAGATGGTGCGCGCAATGCGTTTGCAAATTTCATTGAGGATGCACAAGGCATTGAAGGCGTCAGCCTACTCAGCAGAATTGGCACAGCCATTAGCGGCATGGGCCCCTCTGCGCCATCATCAATCGAGCCTTAAACACTTCGCCTTCTGAGCGTTATTTCACCGAAACAAAATCAACTTTGGGGTTTTTGTCTTCTGCGTCCGTTAAATGCCATGCATTGCGCGCCATGAAGACAGGATCACCGTCATGGTCGTTGGCAATCGCGCTTTGATTGCTATCCATAAATGACTTTAAATCTTTGTGATCCGCCGCACGAAGCCAGCGGGCTGTGTAAAGCGCCGCTTCTTCAAACTTCACAGGAATTTGATATTCGGTACGAATACGATCAGCCAACACATCAAACTGAAGCGCGCCGACAACGCCAACAATCCAGCCTGAATCCATTGTTGGCTTAAAGACACGCGCCGCGCCCTCTTCAGCAAGCTGGGTCAACGCATTTTCCAAATGCTTGGCTTTCATCGGGTCTTCCGAGCGCACGCGCTGCATCAATTCAGGGGCAAAATTGGGGATGCCTTTAAAATCAAGCGTTTCACCGCTTTCAACCAGCGAATCGCCAATCCGTAAATTCCCATGGTTGGGGATACCGATAATATCACCCGGCCATGCTTCTTCAGCGGTTTCGCGGTCTTGGGCTAAAAACATTTGCGGGTTATGAATTGTTAAAACCTTGCCGCTTCTGGCATGTTTTAACTTCATCCCTTTTTTAAACTTTCCACTGCAAACCCTTGTAAAGGCAATGCGATCTCGGTGCTTGGGGTCCATATTTGCCTGAATTTTAAAGACAAATGCCGTGACTTTATCTTCATCAGGTAAAATCAGGCGTTGCTCTGTTTGTTGTGATTTGGGCGCAGGGGCAAAGCGGCCAATACCTTCCAACAATTCCCGCACACCAAAATTATTCACCGCACTGCCGAAAAACACAGGTGTCATATGCCCCTCAAGATAAGCCTCCAAATCAAACGGCTTGCAAAGGCCGCGGATCATTGCGACGTCTTCGCGCAGCTTATCGGCCAAGCGCTTGGGCAATAACTCATCAATCTGCGGATCATCAAGCCCATTACACTGAATGCTCTCTTTGATATGCTCACCTTTGCTGCGCTCAAACAACACAAGCGTGTCGTCAAAGAGATTATAACACCCCTTAAACTCCCGCCCCATACCAATCGGCCATGTGGCAGGGCTAACATCAAGTGCTAGCTTGGATTCAATTTCATCCAGCAATGTGAAAGGGTCTTGACCTTCGCGATCCATCTTATTGACAAAGGTGGTAATCGGCATATCGCGCATGCGGCACACTTCAAAAAGTTTCAGGGTCTGTGTTTCAATCCCCTTGGCAACGTCAAGCACCATAACCGCGCTATCAACAGCAGTGAGCGTGCGGTATGTGTCCTCGCTGAAATCTTCGTGACCGGGTGTGTCCAAAAGATTATAGGTGATATCGTTGCTTTCAAACGTCATGACCGCCGAGGTCACCGAAATGCCCCGCTCCTGCTCCACTTTCATCCAATCAGACCGTGCGCGGCGGCGTTCACCGCGTGCTTTAACCATGCCGGCTTGCTGAATTGCGCCGCCGAACAACAGTAGTTTTTCTGTCAGCGTGGTTTTACCCGCATCGGGGTGCGAGATAATGCCGAATGTGCGGCGTTTGGAAATTTTGTCTTTCAGAACAGCGCTCATAATCAATCACTCTATTTTTTCGTTTTATCGTTGCGCTTTAAAAAACTTTGCCTTCAAGCGGCATATCCAAAACGCGGTTCTCAATTTCAACAACCCATAGATCAGGGTCACGGTCGATGGCACGGCGAATATACGCGTCCACCTGCTCTTGTGCAATATTTGTGTCGTCATAGATTTCGATCCAGCCCATTTCGCCGTCAATATTGCGTTGCTGTTGATAAAGACGGCATGGCGGCTCTGCGTTCATCTCGATGGATGACATTTTCACCATCACCATGCCTGAGGCGTGGTTGCCTTTATTGACGATATAATAAGGAATGCCGCTTAACGACAACGTATGAAGCTGTGTGGTCAGCCAAAGTTCGGTTGGAAGGCTCTGTGGTTCATCCATAAGGCAGATCAGGCTTTTTTGATTTTGCGCCCGTAAAGCTCAAGGCGGCACTCGACCAGATCATACCCAAGGCTTTTGGCAATTTGCGCCTTCATATTCTCAATTTCCTGATTTTGAAACTCAACAACATCGCCCGTTTCAACATCAATTAAATGATGATGATGCTCCATGTTCAGCTCATAGCGCGCGAAATTCTCTTTAAATTCATGGCGCACAACCAACTCCAGCTCATCAAGCAAGTTCAGCGTACGATAAACTGTTGCCATGCTGATGGAGGAATCTTTTGATTTGCTACGGTCATACACTTCTTCGACAGACGGGTGGTCTTCGGCACGATCAAGCACTTTTAAGATCGTCCGTCTTTGGTCGGTCATTTTCAAACCAGCTTTAACGCAGCGCGCCTCTAAATCCATTTGTTTAATCCTGATATTTTCTTTTTTATTTGAATGGAGAGCAAAGATAGGATGAATAAACCCGCAGAGCAAGCCCTGATTATGTCTATGAGGCGTCGGTCTGCCCTAGTTTTTGATAGCGAAACTTTGATAAGGGCGAGCGATCCGCGCTTTTTATAGCGGCCTGAAGGCGCGCCGCCGGAAAGCGAACATAGACTTTTGTGCCTTTGCCCGTGTCAGAATCCAAAACCAGCTCGCCGCCATGCAGTTCTGTCATGGCTTTGGCAAGTGGCAAGCCAAGGCCCGTGCCCTGAATGGGACTATTGTTTGATGATTGACTGACCTGCCCAAAAGGCTCTAAGGCCTCACCAATTTTGTTACGCGGGATTCCGACGCCGTGATCGATGACGTATAATTCAAGCTCGCCATCATCTCTGCGGCGCGCCCCGATTCTAATTGTGTCATTTGAATTTGAATATTTCACCGCATTACCGGCCAAATTAATCAAAATCTGGCGCACAAGGCGCGGGTCGGCATAAAGCGGATGGAGGTCTTTTTCGACTTCCTCTTTAATCTCAAGCCCGCTGCTAAAAGCGCGCGAAGCCATCATGCGCGCCACAGACGATATCAGCATGCCAATATCAAAATATTCCTCATCAAGCTCCACCCGCCCCGCTTCGATTTTGGACATATCAAGCACTTCGTTGATAATTTCAAGCAAATGCTTCGCGCTCAAGTGGATATCAGCCATATATTCTTTATATTTATCGCTGCCAACCGCGCCAAAGACTTCTTTCATCATCATCTCGGAAAAGCCGATAATCGCGTTTAGTGGCGTGCGTAATTCATGGCTCATATTGGCCAAAAATGTAGATTTGGCCTGATTGGCGGCATCGGCCTGCTCTTTGGCGAGCCTGAGAGACATCTCCATCTGTTTACGGAGCGTGATGTCCATAATGGTGGTCACCTGAAAACGACGCCCCTCACTAAGCTCAAGCGCCGCTGTGGTGTAAAGAGCATTCGCGACATTACTGTCTTTGCGGACAATGCGCATTTCGCCCGAGCTACGGATACCGCTTTTCATAAATTCGTCATGAACGCGCCGCGCCTGTTCGCGCTCTTCGGGCGCAATCAGGTCGATATAAGGCTTATCAATCAAATCATCCCGTCCCCATCCATAAATACGGACGAAACTGTCATTGATTCTTATAATGTTTTGATCTTTATCGGTGACGATAATGCCCACTTCGCTGACATCAAAAACCGATGTTAAAAGCGAGATCGCATCATCACGCTCGCGTTGCAGGCTTTGCGCGTCATCTGTCGCCAAAATGCCTGCCATATGAAAACAATTATCGCCCACATCCGTGAGCATGAACGCCGAAATCTTTTGAGTGTGGGAAGTCAGAAATGAATATTTAATAACTGCGGAGTCATCGCCCTCATTAATGCGCGCCAAAGCGTTTGTGAGGTCTTTTTTGATATCGTTATCAAGCAAATCAGCGAGATTTTCGCCTTGAATTTTTTTTGTGCCTCGCTTCAAAAAATCACGAGCGATTTCATTGGCATATAAAACGTTCAAGACGCTGTCAGCGCTTGGTTGAAAAATGACATGCGGAACCATGGCCGCGTCGAAACAAGCCTGAAAGTTGATATGTGGTTGTTTATCTGTCAAAACGCGTTCGCGATCATCTCAAAATTATTGTGTCTCTCATTATACAGTATTACGCGTGTTTTGTGCCAAAAAGACGGTCACCAGCATCACCAAGCCCCGGCACAATATAGGCGTTTTCATCCAAACTATCATCAAGCGCGGCCACATAAATCGGCACGTTCGGGTATGCATCCTGCAACACGCGCGCCCCTTCAGGCGCGGCGACAAGCGCCAAAAATCTGACGCGGTCAATTTCACAGCCATTCTTTTTCAAAACATCAACAGCATATTTCGCCGAATTTCCTGTCGCAAGCATCGGGTCAACAAGAATTATATCGCGCCCCGCAGGGTCAGGAAGCTTCACCAGATATTCAACCGGCTTTTTGGTTTCCTCATCACGGTAAAGGCCAATATGACCAATACGCGCGGCGGGCATTAATTCCTCTAAACCTTCGGACATTCCGATTCCGGCGCGCAAAATCGGAATAATAATTGGTTTGCGCCCTTCCAAAATCGGCTCGTTCGTTTTGCAAAGGGGCGTTTCAATTTCACATGACGTTAATTTAAAGTCGCGCGTTAATTCATATCCCATCAATAAGGATATTTCTTTTAGCAGCGTTTTAAACGTCACTTTATTCGTCGCCTTATCCCGCATCAGCGTTAATTTGTGCAAAATCAAAGGGTGGTCGGCTACGTATAAATTGGGGAAATCGCTATGTTTTTTCATCGTGGAAACCTTTATCGCTATCTATAAACTTAGCGACATTAGCCCACTACGTCTCTGAGGACAAGTATCGTTCAAGCGGGCTGACCTCGATATATTCAATCGTGCTACCTTTTTCGTCTTCGCGCCAACGATCAAGATCCTCGCGCATATTCTCCAAAAGCTCTTTCATTGTGTCCCCCGGCACGGGCGAAGCGACACAAAACGACATTGTCATGGCAAGGGCTTTGCCCTCACTGTTTTTAAATGTCAGATTCGCGCTTTCAACACTTTTTTTCAAGCGCTCCACAGCCGCGCGGCCGCCCGCGGGGTCTGTTAATTTCAAGCTCATCACAAATTCATTTTCAGAAAAACGGTAAGCATCGTCAAAGGCGCGCGCCGTTTGGCGAAAGCACTGGCCAATGGTTTGAAAAATATTTTCAAGCTCTTCTGCGGAAAATATCTTTTGCATATCTGTGAAATAATCAATCGAAGCTACGGCAACCGAAAACGGATTACCACGGCGCGCCAACCGCTCAAGCTCCGCGCTTAAATCTCTGTGCATTGCCGTCAGGTTTTTTAGGCCGCTTTGCGGGTCAAAACCAAAATCATGCAGTGAAGCCTGCTTGGATAGCGTTTCAAGCGTTGTGCGCTGTGCATTAAACAACGCCTGCGCATCGCCTGCATTGGTTATCAGGAGCTGCGAAAGCTTTTCATGTTCAGCGATAAATGAGGCAAATAATGGCTTATTAAAATCAAAGCGCGGGGATATCTCCGCTATTTTTTTGTTCACAGCGCTGGCAACATCCACCATTGATTGCGGCGCATTTGACGTTAAAATAGCCACGCGCCAATCATTATACAACTGTGAAAGCTGCATGACATGGTCAAGCAAATTGTCTTTTTCATAGGTTAAAGGCATGTTTTATTCCGCATAAATGAATACAGATAAAGGATACTAGGAAAGTCTGTTTAAAAGATTAACAAATAACAAGGCGCAATGATAGAGCGGCTTTTAAGACGGTATCCATTCTTCCTGAAGTGCATCAAGCGTACCGTTTTTGATGGCGGCGCGCACTTCACGCATTAATTTGTTCATGATCGCAACGTTGTGCTGCGCCACAATCTGCATACCGAGCATTTCGCCTGATTTGATGAGATGGTGGATATAGGCTTTTGAATAATCGCGCGATGCAGGAATATCCAGGCTCGGGTCTAATGGCTCTGGGTCATCGCGAAAGCGTGCGTTACGAAGGTTAATTCGCTCGTCAGGGTTACCCTTTTGCAGCGCCCAGCCATGACGCGCTATGCGCGTTGGGGACACGCAATCAAACGTATCAATACCAAGCGGCACACATTCAAAAATATCGTGAATACGGCCAATACCCAGTAAATGCACAGGGCGATCTTTAGGCAATTTTGGCGTACACCACGACACGATTTCTTTAAACTCATCATAAGTGCCGCCCAGACAATCGCCGATAGCTGTGCCAAAAAACGGACGATCACAGACATAATCACAGCTTTCAAGGCGCAAATCTTCATACACACCGCCTGAAACGATGCCATACATGGCTTGCGTGCCATTATGATTGCGCTCAAACTCCGCCAAACATCGATCCGCCCAGCGGTAATTACGGCGCAGCGCGTTTTCGGTATAAGCGCGATCCACATGGTAAGGCGTGCATTCATCGAACTGATAAATTAAATCCGCGCCCAGCATTTGTTGAAATTTAGTTGCCATTTCAGGGGTCAGGTTAATTTTTGTGCCGTCCCAGTAAGATTGGAACGAAGCGCCCTCTTCCGTCACTTTCAGAAGGCTTTTCTCGCGCGATTTGTCTTTGTTGCGGCCTTTTAATTCATCCGCGACGGAGCCGTGCCCCATTGAGAAAATCTGATAACCGCCACTATCGGTCATAATCGGACCATCCCATTGCATGAATTTATGCAAGCCGCCGACTTTTTGAATAATCTCAGCGCCCGGCTGAATCATCAAATGGTAGTTATTAGCAAGGATGATATCTGTCTGCGCATCGCGCATGGCATGTGGCGACAGGTTTTTGACAGAAGCTTTGGTGCCGCAAAAAATATAATTGGGGGTTTCAATTGTGCCGTGCGGCGTTTCAAGCAAGCCAACACGCGCGCGGGATTTTTCATCCTGATGCGACACAGTAAAAGAAAAGCCCTGATAATCCAGCGTCTTTGGCGGATCAACATAAATAGGCTTTTGTGCCTGCTTTCTTTTGCGTGCGGGCACACGATTCATAGGAAAATCCTTTAATCGGAAATGAAAGAAACGAAAAAGCGCTTAAGCGGCTTTTGCGGCCGTTGCTTTTACGATTTGTGAGCGAATTGTGCGCAATGCAGGGTCAATCTTGGTCACAGCTGTGCCAAGCAACCATGCATCAAGGCCGCCTTTGTGTTCAAGCGTACGCAAACCATCAACGCTGACGCGTAATTTGATATTGCGACCCAAAACTTCACTAAAGATGTTCATATCCTGAATGTTCGGCAAAAACTTACGACGCGATTTATTTTGCGCGTGGGAAACGTTGTTTCCGCTCATAACACCTTTACCTGTAACCATACAACGGCGACTCATGACTTTATTCCTCGTTAATATTGTTCTTCAAGCTGGGAAAATAGACGAACACTGGGTATGAAGTCAAGCAAAAGCATCAACATATCTATGAAAAATAAATTGACATAAAAGAGATGGCCTTAGTAAGGTTAGCCATAATGAAATAAAAAACGCGGTAAAGCCTAATATATCAAGGCATGAAACGCGCTGAATTTAACAGGTTAAGGGAATTACGAGCTCTCATGTCTTTGCGTCTTTCAAGCCTATTTTGCGCTGCTGTTTTGACAAGCTATACCGTTATGTCACAAACGGCTTCGGCACGCGGGCAATCAAGCAATTCGACGCAAGTAAATTGCTCATATGCTGACACGACCGCGCAATTATGGGCTTATCAAAGCTTGAGAGAAGATGATGCCGGCGTGCTTTTTGTGCCAATTATGATATTACGTGTCTATCAGAACGACGTCTCCTCATTCTTAAAACCTCTTCTCGCCAGTAATCTAAACCCTCTACCGCCTTTGGAAACAATAACTGATAAACGCTCCATCACGCTTGATTTTGGCATGTCACAAAGCATAGACGGCGTCATTAAATATTATGATCTTGGATCAAATTCTTATTATGAAATAATAATGGATAGAGAAAATTTTGACATAATTTTTCAACAAAATGAGCATCCCAACCCTCATAGAATCACAGCAAACCCTTATAGCGGGATTGGTTTAACGCCCAATGGCTGGGTCTGCGAAAGCCGTGATTGGCTTTATAGCCATGAGTAATAAAGAGATGGCACGAAGCCGTCCGACAGAATAGGAGCATAATGACACATTTCATTTCTAAAACATTGCAGCCCCTCGCCTTGGCCTTTTGCCTTGCCGCGAGCGCCATTCCCGCAAGCGCAGAGCAAGGCATTTCAATGACTTGCCTTATCAATAGTGAAGCCATCGACCTCAGAGGCTCGGTTATTAGCAATTACGATCCGGTCACCAATGCTGTGCATAAACAAGCGCGCTTGTTTTTATCCGAAGATAATTATAATCATATTCTGGCGCGCTACATAAGCCTGGGCAGCCCCTCAGCTGAATACGAAGACTATACCGAAGGCACATTCAGCATGGGGAATGAACCTGTGGACATTTGGGTTCAACACGCCCCCTCCCTGACAGCTTATCGCGTTCTTTTTGATTTTGACGAATTTTTAAGTATATTCTCGCAATTAGATGTTGAAAACACCGATGATTATATCGGCGTCACCCCCAATGGCTGGGTTTGTGAAAATAATATTTGGCATTCATACGATCATTAAAGATTGGGACATTAAGTGAAACAAACGATTTCAAGAACACTGCAAAATCTATCTTTGGCTTTTTGTCTGGCTGCAGCGCCAGCTTTAGCGCAGATGTCTTATGCAGGCCTCTCGCTTAATTGTACCAAAGGCGCCGAAACAATCAATATGACCGGCAGCATTCATTCCCAATACAATTCTTCTATTAACAAAAGTGAACTGTTTTTGAGCCTGTACCTAACCGAAAATCATTATTTTGGCCTTTTTGCAGAGCATGTTGAACTGAACGGCCCTTCTTTATCGCGCCCTGACTTTGACGAAGGTCTTTTCACAATGGGGGAAGAGCCCGTCAATATTTGGGTTCAATATGATCGACAATATGATGCGTTTCGCGTTATTTTCCAGCATGAAGATTTTTTAAGTCTCTTCTCACAAATGGAGATCGAAGACGCATCAAAATATGTTGGCCTTACGCCCAATGGCTGGGCTTGCGGAAATAATCGTTGGTTCTCACAAAATTAGAAAAACCACTGGAGATATAAAGTCCGAAGTTAAAGTGATGCAAAAAATTTCAAAAACATTTAAAAATCTGTCTTTGGCTTTTGGCTTAGCTGCAGCGCCTCTTGCGGCAAATGCCTCCGGCGGCCTTTCGCTGATATGCACCAAGGGCGATGAAACAATCAGTGTGATTGGCGGCCTTGAGGTGCGTTATAATCCCGCGCTTAATAGAACCGAACAGTATTTGGGGCTGTTCCTAAACGAAGATAATTATTTAAGCCTTTTCGCTGAACATATAGAGCTTCAGGGAACATCGGCCGCGCGCCCTCGGTTTGAAGAAGGCGTTTTCACCATGGGTGAACGCCCCGTGGGTGTATGGGTTCTGCACAATAAACAACACGGTTTATTCAACGTTATATTTCAATATGAGGCATTTTTGAGCCTGTTTTCACAAATGGAAATTGAAACCACACAAAATTACAACACCTTAACAACACAAGATTATCTCGGCCTCACAGCCAATGGCTGGGTGTGCGACAGTAGCCGCTGGTTCTCGCCCGATTAAAAGTCTCAAGGCCAAACGCGCCGCAATCATTTGATTATAAAGATGCAAATAAAAATGATGCCGCCAAACCAGCTACAAACAACAAATGCGCCATAAGCGTGATATAAATTCCGCGTTTCAGATGGTTTTTTTCAAGCTGTGCCGTGGCATTATTCGGCCCGACCCACGCGCGTTTCATGGCGCTGCCGTCTGTATCGTTTACCGCGCCGCCGAGCTTGATTTTCAAACTATACGCCATAGCGGTGACAGGCATGCCGCCTTGTTGGTATGGCATGCTTTTTTTGAACATGAATAAGGCCGTCACTGCCCGTGTCATGCCGCCAGTGGGGGTGAACAAGCCTGCAAGCGCCACCAAAATACCGGCGAATATATCGGGAACGACGCCCATTAATTTCTCAAGCGCCATTGGCACAGAGCCAAAGCCTTTGGTAAAGCCATCTTTGCCAAAGCGCCATGATAGCGCCGCCAGCCCCGCATATAAAAATGCGCCGGGCAAGCCAAGCATTAAATACCACAGCGCCGGGCTGACAAAAGCTTTGCTGAAACTGCGCACCGCCATCATCATGCCTGTGCGGGTGATGCCGTAATCATCCAGCGATGATAAATTCGTGCGGGTTGTGCGCGCAATTTTATAATATGCCCCATCGCTCACCCGCTCATCGCGCATGGCAAAGAATAATTGCAACAAGCCAAACCAGACAGAGCCTGCCGCCATTGTTAAGGATAAGAACACAATCTCGCTCACGCCGCCAAAATCATATTGAAGCGCAATTTTTTCTAAAAAACGCCCCATCCCGAACGACAGGAACATGACGATGATCGTCAAAATAAAGCCGCGCGTTATCAAATCGCGCGCTTTACGGTTTAAATTATCAAGCTTTGCTCCCAGCTTGCCGAATGTGGCATTAACAAAAATCCACCAGAGCGGATTGGCTTGCCCGAACATCGGGCCGCTGACCATGCCGACAGTCACGCACAAAAGCCATGCGCCAACAATCACCGATATGCGACTCGGATCAAACACATCATTATGGAATTCGCTAATGAATTCAATTATATCGACTTCATTCATCATTTCGAATTATATACACAGCCAAAAGAAAAAAGAAATTGTGCGTTGCATTATTTTTAACCATTTGTGTTATATTATCAGAATTGAATATTACAGAAAGTAGACGCGATGATTTATCATTTTTATGATTTCCAGCAGGCCATGTTATCTCCGCTTCGTTATGGCGCAACCATGACAAAGCATTTTTATCGCAACCCGCTGAACCCTCTCAGCAAAACATCGCTTGGGCGCACCATGGCGGCCAATGCGGAAATGATGGAGCGCGTCACAAAAAAATTCGGCAAGCCTGAATTTGGCCTTGCGCACACAACAATAAATGAGAAAAAAGTCGCTGTGAGCGAGAAGACAGTTTTAGAAAAACCTTTTTGTAATCTTGTCCACTTTCAAAGACAAACCAAACGTAACGACCCCAAAACATTGATTATCGCGCCCATGTCCGGCCATTACGCGACCCTTCTGCGTGGCACGGTCGAAGCGCTATTGCCGCATCATGATGTTTACATCACCGACTGGATTGATGCGCGCCTTGTTAGCATCGGCGAAGGGCGCTTTAACCTTGATGATTACATCGCTTATCTCATTGAATTCATGGGTATGCTCGGCCCTGATACGCATATTATCGCGGTTTGCCAGCCTGCCGTGCCTGTTTTTGCCGCCGTCAGCATCATGGAAAGCGAGAACGACCCGAACACGCCGCGCACAATGACACTTATGGGCGGGCCGATTGACCCGCGCGTTTCCAAAACAAAAGTGACCGAGCTGGCCGAAAATCGCCCGCTTGACTGGTTTGAACATAGTGTCACCACGACAGTGCCGCCCTATTACCCCGGCGCGTTTCGCAAGGTTTATCCCGGCTTTATCCAGCTTGGCGGGTTTATGTCGATGAATTTGGATCGGCATGTCGGCTCTCACCTGAATTTTTATCATCATCTGGTAGAGGGCGACGGCGATTCCGCCAAAGCGCACCGCAAATTTTACAATGAATATCTCTCCGTGATGGACATTACGGCTGAGTTTTATTTACAGACTGTCGAATCAATTTTTCAAAAACATGAATTGCCGCAAGGCAAGATGGTTTGGCATGATCCGGTTACGAATCGTAAAATTAAAGTTGACCCGTCCGCTATTAAAAAGACCGCCATTTTAACGGTTGAGGGCGAGCATGATGATATTTCAGCCCTTGGGCAAACGCTTGCCGCGCATGATTTAACGCCCTCTTTGC
>Ga0307934_1000090_pt1 | contig 69537 bp, 65 predicted proteins | sample OrgLakmetageno90_FD_201838 | JGI IMG/M metagenome (GOLD analysis project Ga0307934, IMG submission 201838) | Saline water microbial communities from Organic Lake, Antarctica - #90 | ecosystem: Environmental > Aquatic > Non-marine Saline and Alkaline > Saline | place: Antarctica: Organic Lake...
CCCCGGCAGTATCCCATGAGTTCCCACCATTACGTGCTGGCAACATAGGACGAGGGTTGCGCTCGTTGCGGGACTTAACCCAACATCTCACGACACGAGCTGACGACAACCATGCACCACCTGTATAGAGACCTTGCGGGGAGTGTATTTCTACACTTTTCCTCTATATGTCAAGCCTTGGTAAGGTTCTTCGCGTTGCATCGAATTAATCCGCATGCTCCGCCGCTTGTGCGGGCCCCCGTCAATTCCTTTGAGTTTTAGCCTTGCGGCCGTACTCCCCAGGCGGGGAACTTAATGCGTTAGCTGCGACACAGAAACCGTGGAACGGTCCCTACATCTAGTTCCCACCGTTTACGGCGTGGACTACCAGGGTATCTAATCCTGTTCGCTCCCCACGCTTTCGCTCCTCAGCGTCAGATACGGCCCAGAGATCTGCCTTCGCCATTGGTGTTCCTCCTGATATCTGCGCATTCCACCGCTACACCAGGAATTCCAATCTCCCCTACCGCACTCTAGTTTGCCCGTACCCACTGCAGGTCCGAGGTTGAGCCTCGGATTTTCACAGCAGGCGCAACAAACCGCCTACGAGCTCTTTACGCCCAATAATTCCGGACAACGCTTGCGCCCTACGTATTACCGCGGCTGCTGGCACGTAGTTAGCCGGCGCTTTTTCTGCAGGTACCGTCACTTTCGCTTCTTCCCTGCTAAAAGAGGTTTACAACCCGAAGGCCTTCATCCCTCACGCGGCGTTGCTGCATCAGGCTTGCGCCCATTGTGCAATATTCCCCACTGCTGCCTCCCGTAGGAGTCTGGGCCGTGTCTCAGTCCCAGTGTGGCCGGTCACCCTCTCAGGCCGGCTACCCGTCGTCGCCTTGGTGAGCCATTACCTCACCAACTAGCTGATAGGCCGCGAGCTCATCCCTGACCGAAGTTCTTTCCACCCTCACCAGATGCCTGGAAGGGTCGTATCCGGTATTAGCTCCGATTTCTTGGAGTTATCCCAGAGTCAGGGGCAGATTGCTCACGTGTTACTCACCCGTTCGCCACTAATCCGGTAGAAGCAAGCTCCCACCTTCATCGTTCGACTTGCATGTGTTAAGCACGCCGCCAGCGTTCGTCCTGAGCCAGGATCAAACTCTCCGTTAATAGCTTGTGTGTTGGTGTTTCCACCAACAAACTTGCTGCCGAGTGCGTAAGCACTCAGGCGAGTTTGTTCTGACTAAATGACTTGTCTACTGACTTGTCCATCTAATCCAAAGGAATCTCTGTGGCGGAATTGCTTCCACCACGGAGGTTATTTGGCATTGACTTAGTGCACACTGTTGAGTTCTCAAGGATCGGGCGCCGCTGACTCCGCTTCCTGTTTCCAAGAGGGCGTCGGACTCTGTCCAATTTCTTACGAGCCAGCGCAGCTTTCGGTGTGGAATCCCCCACTTGAGAAAAGTGTGAGAATCCGACGCTGTGAAACGCTGGAGATGTCACTCTAGTAGGTATTTCTTCCCACTGCAAGCAGTAGAGATTTGTACTAGATGAAGTCCCGCTTGAGGCTGAAAGAGCACGCTGGCCCTGCCATCCTTTGGGGTGACAACTCCATAACTATAGGGCCCGAGGTGACCCCCACCAAATCCCTGTCATCCCGGGCGTGTCGCGGGCCGGTAAACACCAAAAAGCGCGAGATTTCAGGCATAAAAAAGACCCGCAAGAGTCTTCTTCCCCCGCTTCAACAACAGGGCGGTGTGACCCTCTGGCGCTGCGCCGACGGTACCGGCTTCGCTCACCACCACCTTGTTGTTGAGTGACACTCCGCCCTGGGCAATAGCTCGGCGCGCGTCCGAAATGCTTGAACACAGCCCTGTAGCTGTCAGAGCCTCTGCAACCGTAGTCTGCGGGGTCACGGTGGTGTGCGGTAATTCGCGAAGAGCGCTGGACAAAACCCCCGGGTCCACCCCCCCGACGTCCCCTGTGCCAAACAGGGCCAACGACGCGGTCATCACTGCCTGCGTGTGATCTGCCCCATGAACAAGAGTGGTCACATCCTCGGCAAGACGTTTCTGCGCCGACCTCACATGGGGGGCCCTTGTCATCTCCGCCTCAAGGACCTCAATCTCTGCCCGGGTGAGAAAGGTGAACACCTTGAGGCGATCGATAACATCGCGATCATCCGTGTTGAGCCAAAACTGGTAGAGAGCATAGGGGCTCGTCAGTGAGGGATCCAGCCACACAGCATTACCCTCAGATTTTCCAAACTTCGTGCCGTCACTGTTGGTAATCAGAGGTGTCCCCAGTGCGTGAACAGAGACCCCCAAGGATTTGTGCACCAGATCAGTGCCACTGGTCAGGTTGCCCCACTGGTCAGACCCCCCCGTTTGCAGGACGCACCCATAGTTTTCGTATAAACGCAAAAAGTCCATGCCCTGAAGAATTTGGTAAGAAAACTCGGTGTAGGAAATTCCCGCTGCAGAGTTGAGCCGCTGCGACACCGCATCCTTCTTGATCATGGTGCCCACGCGATAGTGCTGACCGATGTCTCGGAGAAAGTCGATGGCAGAAAGATCTTTGGTCCAATCCAAGTTGTTGACCAGGATGGCGCGGTTGGTTCCCTCAAAAGACAAAAATGCCGACATCTGAAGGCCAAGTTTGGCCACCCAGTCCGCCACCACATCCGGTTCGTTAAGAACACGTTCTGCTGTGGGCTTGGGATCGCCAATCAGCCCTGTCGAGCCACCCACAAGCGCAAGCGGGTGGTGACCCGCCACTTGCAAACGACGCATGAGCAACAGCTGCACAAGGTTTCCCAAATGCAAGCTGGGCGCCGTCGGATCAAAACCGCAATAGTAGGCAATGGGTTCGCCTGCCAGAAGATCCGCGAGGGCTTCCTGGTCAGTGGAGACGTGCACGAGCCCGCGCCACACCAACTCTTCCCACAGCGACCCAAAGGATGGGTCATTCGATTGGGAAGCGAGGCTTTCAGGCGTGTGGGGCACGCGCCTTAGGGTATCAACCGATTGAGCCGGTGTTTTGCAATATCCTGAACCAGTTTTGCGTGTTGCTCAGCGACGCGCTCGGGTGCCGTCCCGCCCGCACCCCGTCTGGATCCCACGGAAGCGTGAACACCAAGCCCCTGAACCATCTCCCGTGTGAGCGCGGGCGACAATGTAGCAAGCTCCGCAGCGCTCAACTCCTGGAGATCTTTCCCCGCAGCCTCACAGAGCGCTACCGCTTGGCCAGTAATCTCGTGGGCTTCCCGGAAAGGAACCCCCTGCGTGACAAGCCATTCGGCAATATCGGTGGCCAAAGAGAAGCCCTCGGCGGCGCGCAGCGCCACAGCATCCTCATTGACCCTCATGGTCGATACCAGCCCACGCAGTGCAGGCAGAACGAGTGCAAGAGTCTTGACCGAGTCAAAAAGGGGCTCTTTGTCTTCTTGCAAATCTCTGTTGTATGCCAGAGGTAATGCTTTCAGGGTGGCCATCAACCCGGCGAGGTTACCGATGAGGCGACCAGCTTTGCCCCGGGCCAATTCGGCGATATCGGGGTTTTTCTTCTGCGGCATAATCGACGACCCGGTCGCATAACTATCGTGCAGGGTGATGTACCCAAACTCGGCGGTGGACCACAGGATGATGTCTTCAGCCAACCGGGAGGTATCCACACCAATTTGCGCGCACACATACAGCGCCTCAGCAACCACATCCCGTGAAGATGTCGCATCAATAGAGTTTTCCATGGGGACAAGAAAACCGAGCTCCATTGCCACGGCCATCGGGTCGAGCCCCAAGCTGGAACCGGCCAGCGCCCCCGCGCCATAGGGAGACGCCTCAAGGCGGCCCATGAGGTCCACTAAGCGCTCACCGTCGCGCATCAGCGGCCATGCGTGGGCAAGAAGGTGGTGGGCAAAGAGCACAGGCTGAGCGTGTTGCAGATGAGTGCGCCCAGGCATCACCACTGCCGGATGGTGTGCTGCCACGGTAGCCAGAGCCTGTGCAAGATCGAGCACTAAATCGTGGATCAGTGCTGCCTGATCGCGCACATACATTCGCACCAGGGTCGCGACCTGGTCGTTTCGGGAGCGCCCAGCCCGAAGTTTTCCCCCCAGGTCTGGTCCAAGTTTTTCAATCAGGATGCGCTCGAGCGCTCCGTGAACGTCTTCGTCGCTGGGTAGCGGGTGAAGATCACCGGCGAGAGCCCTCTGGCGTAAAAGCTCCAGCTGGTGCACAATTTGGGTGGCTTCCGCGGCACTCAGCAACCCCGCCTGTTCGAGAGCGTGCGCGTGCGCGATGGACCCCTGCAAGTCGTAGGGTGCGAGCACCCAGTCAAAATGGGTGGACACACCAAGCGCTACCAGCTCGGGCGAGGGGCCCTCTCCAAATCGGCCGCCCCACAGGGAGCCCTCCCCGGTTTCACCGGCCACGCGTCGTGCCTACTTTAGTTTCCGTTTGGCGGAAATTTTGCTCGGCAGTGACCACAACTCGATAAAACCTTTGGCGTGGGACTGGTCAAACGTGTCACCGGTGTCGTAGGTGGCCAAATCAAAGTCATAGAGGCTGTGGGCCGACTGACGTCCCGTCACCATCGCCACACCGGCGTGCAAGTTGACGCGCACATCGCCGGAGACATACTCCTGAGTGCTCTCCATGAATGCATCCATGCTGGCTTTGAGGTCAGAAAACCAGAGGCCGTCATAAATCAGGTTCGCCCAGTCAGCTTCCATTTTGCGCTTGTATCGACCCAAATCGCGCTCGAGCACCAAGTTCTCAAGCTCTTCGTGGGCGTTGATGAGTGTGAGAGCGGCAGGAACCTCATAGATCTCGCGGCTCTTGATGCCCACCAGGCGGTCTTCAATAATGTCTACCCGCCCGACACCGTGGCGCCCGGCACGAGTGTTGAGCTTCGCGATAGCTTCCAGCGGGGTCACCGCGACACCATCGAGTGCGACGGGCACACCTTTCAGGAAAGTGATGGTGACATCTTCTCCAGCCAAGCCATTGGCAGGATTGTCCGTGTACTCCCACACATCATCCTCCGGTGCGCTCCACGGGTCCTCCAGGGGCCCCGTTTCTACCGTGCGACCCCAGACGTTTTTGTCGACCGAGTACGAATTCTTTTTGCTCTGCTTGATTGGTAGGCCGTGCTCTTCTGCATAGGCGATGGCTTTATCTCTGGTCAACGCTAAATCGCGAATGGGGGCAATGCTCGTCAGCTCCGGGGCGAGAGCGGTCACGGCCGCCTCAAATCGCACCTGGTCGTTCCCTTTTCCAGTGCACCCGTGCGCGACAGAGTCAGCCTTCACCTCCGCGGCAACCCGAGCTAAATGCTTCGCAATAAGGGGCCGTGAGAGGGCAGACACCAGTGGGTAGCGCTTTTGATAGAGAGCGTTCGCTTTGAGGGCTGGCATCACGAAATCGTTGGCAAACTCGTCTTTGGCATCCACCACAATCGCCTCAACGGCACCGCAATCGAGCGCGCGTTGGCGGATGTCTTCGATATTTTCGCCGCCCTGGCCCACATCAACAGCGAGCGCGATGACCTCTTTGCCGGTCGCATCTTTCAGCCAGCCAATACCTACGGAGGTGTCAAGGCCGCCGGAATACGCAAGAACAACACGATTGGACACAGAAACTACTCTCTCTCAACCATCATCCGAGAAGCCCCGGAAACCCTCAGTCTACCGGCCAGCCTGTGCCCCGGCGCGCTCGAGCAGCCAGATCATCAGAGCTTTTTGGGCGTGCAAACGATTTTCGGATTCATCCCAGATCACACTCTGGGAACCATCAATCACGTCGGGCGTCACCTCGAATCCTCGGTCCGCAGGCAAGCAGTGCAGGAAAATTGCCTCACTCCCGGCGCGCGCCATGGCGAGGGCGTCCACCTGATACTCCCCAAAAATGGCGACCCGTTCCGCCTTTTCGGACTCTTTACCCATCGACACCCAGGTGTCGGTGACCACGACATCGGCACCCTGGAGGGCCGCGCCCGTATCGGTGGTGACCGTGATCGAACCCCCGGTTTTTTCTGCGATGGCGCGGGCATCCCCGATCACCGCTGCCTTCGGGCTAAATGCCGCCGGACACCCAATGCGCACATGCATTCCCGCGGTTGCCCCCGCGAGAGCGTAACTGTGGGCCATATTCGAGCCGCCATCCCCTAAAAACGCCACGGTCAGGCCCGCAAGGCCGCCTTTGTGCTCGCGAATGGTCAACAGATCGGCAAGAAGCTGGCACGGGTGAAAATCATCGCTCAGCGCATTCACCACCGGTACGGTGGTGTTTTTGGCCATCTCTTCCAAGCCGTCCTGGCCGTACGTGCGCCACACAATGGCCGCAACCATGCGCTCGAGCACGCGGGCTGTATCCGAAGGGGTTTCTTTCCCTCCCAGCTGGGAGTTAGCGGTAGAGATGATCAGCGGCTGCCCGCCCAGATCCGCAATACCGACGGCGAAAGACACGCGTGTGCGCGTCGAGGACTTATCGAAAATTACCGCCACCGTCTGGGGTCCCTCAAGCGGCCGCTGCCCCCAGCGGTCAGCTTTCACCGTAATCGCAAGATCAAGGATCTCGGCCTGTTCGAGGGGGGAAATATCGTCATCGCGCAGAAAATGGCGAGTCATGGGGCAACAACTTCCGTTCCGATTCCGTGGGGTGTGAACGCTTCAAGCAGGATGGAATGAGCAAGTCTGCCATCAATGATGGCTGCTTTCGATACTCCGTGGACCACCGCATCAAGGCAGGCAGTCATTTTGGGGATCATGCCACTTTCTAAGCCGGGGAGTAATTCTCTCAATTCCACGGTCGTAATGGTCGAAATCAGTGAATCTGTGGCAGGCCAGTTCGCATAGAGCCCCGCAACATCGGTCATCAACACAAGCTTTGTGGCGCCCAAAGCGATGGCCAAAGCCGAAGCCGCAGAATCCGCGTTGACATTGAGCAGGGAGACGCCGTCATCACCGGGTGCCATTGAGGACACGACGGGGATAGAGCCTGCCTCCAGGAGCCGCAGAATTTCTGAGGGATTAACCCCCACCACATCCCCCACGTGGCCGAGGTCGATCTCCACACCCTCCACGGAGGCACCCCGTTTAGTGGCGCGAAACAGGTCGTGCTCATCGCCGGAAATCACCACGGCGAGATTGCTGTGATGATTGATTCGACGGGCAATATCGGCACTAATCTGATCGCGCAGCACCTCCCGCACAATGGGAATCGCCTCCGTGCTGGTGACCCGGTATCCACCACGAAATTCGCTGACAATGCCCTGCTTTGCTAGAGCTTCCGATATTTGCGGCCCACCTCCGTGGACAACCACAGGCCTCACTCCCACGGTGCGCAAAAACACCATGTCATCGGCAAAAGCTTGCAGGAGCTCCGCGTCCATCATCGCGTTACCCCCCAGTTTTACAACAAAAATCGCACCCTGAAACTGTCGAATCCACGGCAGCGCTTCGGTGAGCGTTGCCGCTTTGATAAACGCCTCGGGATGGGCGTGCCGGTTATCAGACATTGTCAGCTGGAGTAGGCGCTGTTCTCGTGGACGTATTCATGGGTCAAGTCGTTTGTCCACACGGTCGCCCGCGCGTCGCCGGCATTGAGTGCGATGCCCACCATGGTGGCCCGTGGGCTCAAATCCACATCGGTTCGGGGCCGATCGGGTTGGCCTTGGTGGCAGACCCGAACGCCGTTCATGCTCACATCCACGTTGTAGATATCAAAGGTGGCATCGACCGTTCCCACAGCCGCCAGCACACGACCCCAATTGGGGTCGTGCCCAAACACAGCAGCTTTAAACAGGTTGCTCCGTGCGACGGCGCGCCCCACGGCCACCGCGTCCGCTTCGCTCAAAGCCCCTGCTACCTCAATGGCAATGTCGTGGCTGGAACCCTCCGCATCAGAGAGTAGCTGCATGGCTAAATCATCACAGAGCGCCCGGAGAGCATCAGCAAACTCCCCTTCCGCAAGCGCCACGCCGCTCGCACCTGAGGCCATCAGGGTGACCTGGTCGTTTGTCGACATGCACCCATCAGAATCCAGCCGATCAAAGGTAAGCCTCGTTGCGTGGCGCAGTGCGCGATCGAGCTCATCCGGGGACACAATGGCATCGGTGGTGATCACGACCAACATGGTGGCAAGCCCCGGCGCCAACATCCCCGCTCCTTTGGCCATCCCACCGAGTGTGGCCACGCCACCCGGGGTGGTGACCGTGACTGTCGCAGTTTTAGGCCGAGAATCAGTGGTCATGATCGCCCTGGCGGACTCGTCTCCAGAGGAGACAGAATTGTCAGCCCCGGCGATGGCCACCCCTATTCCGGCAATCACCGCCGCTGCAGGAAGAGGTTCACCAATGAGTCCGGTTGAACAGACCAACACGTCTCCCGCACTCGTATCCGCGAGGGCTGAGGCAACGGTTTCGGCGCTCTGATGGGTCAGAGCGAAACCTTCGGGGCCCGTGAAACAGTTCGCCCCACCCGCATTCAAGACGATGGCCCGCGCACAACCATCTCGAATCGCTTCCTCTGACCACAAAATCGGGTTCGCTTTAGCTTTATTGGAGGTAAAAACGCAGGCAGCAGAGAACAGCGGGCCATCATTGATTACGACGGTGAGATCTGGTCCGCCTCGAGCAGCAAGACCGGCAGCAACGCTGCCGGCACGAAATCCGGCAGCGGCCGTGACACTCACGGCGCCACTCCGTCCATGCCAAGACCCAGCGTTTCAGGGAAGCCCAGGGCAATGTTCATGCACTGCACGGCGGCGCCCGCTGTTCCTTTGACGAGGTTGTCAAGCGCCGCAACAATAATCACGCGCTGGGTTGTGGCCTCACGAGCCACCCCCAGGGCAATCGTGTTGGACCCCACAACATCACCGGTGGAAGGAAAGGATCCTGCGGGGTAGACAGAGACGAAGGGTTCATCGCCATACGCCTCAAGAAACACCGCTCGAATGTCTTCTACGCTGGCTGGAGAGCTCAGCACACCGCTGCAGGTGGCAAGAATTCCCCTCGACATGGGAACCAGGACCGGGTTCATCCAGAGCGTGGAAGAAAGTCCGCTCGCATGGGAAAGATTTTGAAGAATCTCGGGAATATGCCGGTGCACCCCACCGACGGCGTAGGGCTTGGCAGAACCGGACAGCTCCGAGGCCAAAAGATCATGGCGCAGTGTCCGACCGGCCCCGGATGAGCCCACCGCGAGGGTGGCAGAAAGGTCTGTGGGCGCCATCACGCCGCGGTTAAGCAATGGCGCCAGAGCGAGCGTTACTGCGGTGGCGTTGCAGCCCGGAATAACGATTTCTCGTGCCCCCACGATGCGCTCACGTTGGCTTGGGCCATCGAATCGGGGCAACTCCGGCATTCCATAGACGAAAGGTTCGTGGAATTCTCCACCATAAAACTCCGACCACGCTTCCGGGCTTTCCAGGCGGTGATCAGCACCCACATCTATCAGGAGTTGGTATCCCCCCAGAGAGCGAAGCTCGCCAGCGAGTACTCCCGAGGCACCGTGGGGAAGTGCGAGCACAATGACATCGTGTCCCGCAAGCACCTCTGCTGACGTGGGTGAAAAATGGCGATCAGCAAAACTGTGCAGATGGGGGTGAACACTTCTCACCGACGCTCCCGCAGAAGAATGGGCAGCCAGAGTCACCACATCGAATTTGGGGTGGGTCGACAGTAGGCGGGCTACCTCACCACCGGCATAGCCGCTGGCTCCCGCTATTGCCACCCGCAACGTCATAGCACAACCTTAGAACAGTTATTGAAGGTGAGGCGGTGACTATGTCCGAAGGGCAGCGCCATGGCGCACTGCAGCCAAAGCAACACCCCGGTCTTTTGCCTCGGTTGCTTCCAACGCGGTCAGAGTCTTTTCCGCTGCTCGAAACCGCAAGGCAAAAGTCAGCGAGCGATGACCGGGCTCGACACCGTCGCCGCGGTAATCATCGACCAGGGCGATTCCCTCGAGCAACTCTCCTGCGCCCTCTGCCAGTGTTGCCTGGATGTCCCCAGCGGGAATCCCTTGGTCCACCACCAGTGAAACATCCTGGGTTGCCGCCGGGAATGCCGACAGTGCTCTGGCCACAGGCACGGCACTGCCGATGAGGGCAAGTGCCGCATCCCCGTCGATTTCAAACACGGACACTCGCCGTGGCATATCCCGCTGAAGGGCAAGTGAGGGCAACAGCTCTCCCACAACACCCACTACGACATCACCGATCAACAGCTGGGCAAAACGACCCGGGTGAAAAGCGGAGTGAGTGGCCTGGCGCAGAGAAAACGATCCTCCGAGCGCCCTGGCGACGACGTGCGCAGCATCCAGGGCATCCCGCACATCACTGAGGGCGGGACTTTGACCGGGGGCGGCGTGGCTCACAGAACCCACGAACATTCCTGCAACGCTCCACGGTTGCTGGGGAGTCGAAGAATACAGCGTGGCAAGTTCCGCCGGACTGGGGCGAACACCACCCGGAGGGATATCGGCGGTTCCGGTCTCTTGCCCGGTTGCATCAAAAACTAGCCCTGCTTCGTAGAGGGCGAGAGAGGTGAACCCCCGGGACATATTGCGTTTGGCAACCTCGATGAGCCCGGGAAGTAGAGACACCCGCATCCGATTAATCTGAGTGTCAATGGCATTGTGGAGCGCCATGTCGCGCATATCCGGGCTTTTCGCAAAAAGAGCGTTGTCTGCCTCGGTCACAAACGGATACGACAACACCTCTGTCATGCCTGAGGCTGCAAGCGCTGCCATCGTTCGACGTTTTCCCGCTTGCTCGCGGGTGAGACCGCGACCCGCTGGAGCCTGAGGCAAAGACGAGGGGATGGTGTCATAGCCCACAATGCGAGCAACCTCTTCGACGATCCCTGGCACATCCATCAGGTCTGGTCGCCAGGAGGGCGGGGTGACCACCACAGCGGTGCCGCTTCGTTCCACCCGCGCACCAATGTCTTCCAGAATGCGGGCGGTTTCTTCAGAAGACACCACAATCCCCACAAGAGCTTCCGTCGCCCCCTCGGGAACATGGATGGTGGGCATCGCTCCAGCACCGGAGGTGATGACCCGGGAGCCCCGCTCATCGCGGACCCCACCGGCATAGCGCTCGAGGAGGGTAACAACACGCTCGGCTGCCGCTTCAGCGACAAGGGGGTCAACACCTCTGGCGAAACGCTTCGACGCTTCACTGGGCAATTTGTGACGGCGCTGGGTGCGGGCAATCGACACGGGCTCAAACCATGCCGCTTCGACCAGAACGTTCTTGGTCGAAGCGGAAATCTCGGTACATTCCCCACCCATCACGCCGGCCAAACCAATGGGGCCAGAGTCGTCGGTGATCAGCAAATCCTCACCGTGGAGTGTTCGATCGTGACCATCGAGGGTAACGAGCCGCTCCCCCGGGTGGGCGCGACGGACGGTAATACCACCCTGGAGTCGATCCAGGTCATACGCGTGAATGGGTTGACCCAGTTCGAGCATGACGTAGTTGGTGATGTCCACGGGCAAAGAAATCGATCGGATTCCCGACAGCGCAAGCCGTGCCACGATGTGGGGTGGAGTGGGCCTAGAAACATCAATGCCTCGAACACTTCGCGCGATGAAGACCTGACATCCGTCAACCCCGCGCAGGGGTGTAGCGTCGCTCACCGTGACACGAAACCCGTCTCCGATATCCGGAGTGATCTGTGCGGCCGGATCGCGAAAGGCGGCCCCTGTTGCGTGGTGATATTCCCGCGCGATTCCCCGGATTGAGAGGGCATAACCGCGATCGGGTGTGACGTTCATTTCGCACGCCACATCATCGAGGCCGAGCAGAGCAATCGCATCTGTCCCCACCGGAGCGTCAACTCCCCACTGGACAAGTCGCACAATACCGTCGTGGTCGTCCCCGAGACCCAGTTCCTTTGCCGAGGCAATCATTCCATCGGATACGTGTCCGTATGTCGTCCTCGCACTGATGGGGAAAGGGCCGGGAAGGATAGCCCCGGGCAGAGCAACAACAACCAAGTCCCCGAGGACAAAGTTGTGGGCGCCACAGACAATCCCCCGCACCGCGGGGGAATCCGGTTCGTCCGTTGGCGCAACACGAACCTGACACCAGCGAATCGTTTTGCCATTGGTTTGAGGTTCATCCACGAACTCCAGAACTTCACCCACGACGATGGGGCCCTGGAGGTCGAAACGGTGAACGTCTTCCTCTTCAAAACCTACCGACACCAGAGCCTCGTGAACGTGTTCCGGGGTGACATCGGGGGGCAAATCGACGTACTCGCCCAGCCAGGACAGGGGAACTCGCACTAGACCACCATCCCAAACTGCAAGGCGAAACGAACATCGCCCTCAACCATGTCTCGCATGTCTTGGACATTGTTGCGAAACATGAGCGTGCGCTCGATACCCATTCCAAAGGCGAACCCTTGATACTCTTCCGGGTTGATGCCTGCCGCGCTAAGCACATTGGGGTTCACCATCCCGCACCCACCCCATTCAATCCACCGGGCTCCCCCGATAAACGTGGGATGCCAAATATCCAGCTCCGCACTGGGTTCGGTAAAGGGAAAATAATTAGCCCGCAAACGAATTTTTGCCTCATCGCCAAACATTGCTCGTGCGAGATGCTCCAGAGTTCCTCGCAGGTGGGCCATGGTCAAACCTTTATCGATCGCGATGCCCTCAATCTGGTGAAACACCGGAGTGTGGGTGGCATCCAATTCATCGCTTCGATAGACGCGGCCCGGAGCAACAACATAGACCGGGAGCTCTCTGGACAACAGCGAACGAATCTGCACCGGTGAGGTGTGGGTGCGAAGGAGAAGGTGGGATTCCACGGGGTCCACGAAGAACGTGTCTTGGAGCGCGCGAGCCGGGTGATCGGCATCAAAATTGAGCGCATCGAAGTTGAACCATTCGTGCTCCAACTCGGGGCCTTCAGCGACTTCCCACCCCATCGCGACAAACACGTCAGCCATGTCTTCCATCAGAACGCTGAGGGGATGTCGTGCGCCCACGAGGGCCCGACCCCCCAGGCCCGTCATATCGAGGGCCTCCTGCTGGAGTGCGTCACGCTCTTCCCTCGCCGCTACGTGCACTTCTGCCGCGGCGAGCGCAGCAGCAACCCGAGCCTTTGACTCCCCCATCAGTTTGCCAGCGGAGGCTTTCACCTCCGGGGGGAGATCACGCAGGGTGGCGTTCATTGCCGAAAGCGCAGATTTCTCTCCGAGGTGGGCAGTCTTTGCTGCTTTCAGCTGCTCAAGACTTGTGGCACCGGAAAACGCATCGAGAGCGTGGCGAATCGCTACCTCGACATTTTCGGGGGTGATGGCATTATTTCCAGACACGGTTGCCTATTCTACAAGGCCCAATGCCGCCTCGGGGTGGGCCGGGGTGTGCTGCGCAAAAGCCGTCTGATAGAGACATAGCGCCGCTGCAGTGGGGACACTGAGTGACTCCGCAAGGCCATAGAGAGGAATCGCCACACATCTATCGGCAAGCTGCGCATCTTCTTGAGTGAGCCCCTGTGCTTCATTGCCAAAAACCCATGCGGTGGGCTTGGATAAATCCCCGCTGGCATGAAGATCAACGAGGCTTTCTCCACGAGCATCTGTAGCAAATACTGCAAGTCCCGCCCCCTTCACAAGGTCAATCACCCGAGCCAGCTCCACCCCAATCACCAGGGGAATGTGGAACAGGCTTCCGGTGGTGGCGCGCACCACTTTTGGGTTGAAGACATCCACGCTTTCCGCTGTTACCACAATGGCGGACGCTCCTGCGGCGTCAGCACTGCGGATAATATTTCCGACATTGCCGGGGTCTTGCACTCGATGCAACACCGCAATGTTGGTGGGAGCGGTTGCCAAGACCTGTTCGAGGGGGGTATCGACAAAACCGCACACCGCAAGAATTCCCTGCGGTGTCACCGTGTCACACATTTGCGAAATAGCGGCTTCACTCACCACCATCACCGGAATGTCCTCACGGCTGGCAAGAGCAAAAATATCGGGGTGGCGGTCCATCCCCTCCGGTGTCGCAAAAACCTCCTCCACCAGATCGGGTGCGTGAATGAGCGCCTCCCGAATTGCTTGGGGGCCCTCCACAAGAAACAGTCGCGCCTCCTGGCGACGCTGTTTCTTTGCAAGCTTTGCCACATTTCGAACGCGGGGGGATCGAGGGTTGTCTAACACCCTCCCAGAGTAGGAGTGCGCCCACACTCCGCAGGGAGGACTCGCTCAGAATTGCGGAGAGAAACAGTAAGGGGGTCGCGCACGCGCGACCCCCTTACTCAGAAGCCTAGGACTTGATGGCCGGAGCCGACGTGTCCTTGGGGAGAGCTTTCTTTGCTTCCTCCACCAAGGTGGCAAAAGCTTTGGGCTCGTGAACCGCAAGCTCAGCAAGCATTCGACGGTCCACCTCAATACCAGCAAGACCGAGGCCTTGAATGAAACGGTTGTAGGTCAAACCGTTTGCCCTGGAACCGGCGTTGATGCGCTGAATCCACAGACGACGGAAATCACCTTTGCGTGCGCGGCGATCCCGGTAGCTGTAGACGAGAGAGTGAATAACCTGCTCTTTAGCTTTGCGATACAGGCGTGAACGCTGACCGCGGTAACCCTTCGCGCGCTCAAGGATTACCCGACGCTTTTTGTGTGCGTTTACCGCATTCTTAACACGTGCCATGATTTTCTTCCTTCGATTCGTTCAGGACTATTTCGCGAGTAGCTTTTTGATGACTTTGGCGTCCGCTTTAGAAAGGACCTGTTCTTGGTTGAGGCGACGGGTGACGCGGCTGGACTTCTTCTCCAGGTTGTGACGCATACCCGCGCCCTGCTTCATGACTTTTCCACTACCGGTAATTTTGAAGCGCTTCTTAGCGCCCGAGTGGCTTTTTTGCTTAGGCATCTGTCTCTTCCTTCTTTTCTAGGTTCTTCTTCACTGCAGGTTTCTTCACGGCTGGTTTCTTGACGGCTGACTCGTCGGCCACAGTTTTTTCCCCAGCAGATTCTTCCCCTGCGAGTTTCTTTGCGGCCGGTTTTTTCGCCGGCACTTTCTTTGGAGCGGGGACAGCCTCCGCGGTTTCTTTGGCAACGACAGGGGTGACAGCCTCAGGCGTTTCTGCGGGTGGTGTTGCCGCCTCGGGGGTGGCATCTTCCTTCGTCGGCTTTGGGCCCTGCTGGGCTTGAGCTTTCACTTTTGCTTGGGCTGCTTTTGCATCAGCTTTGGATTTCAGTGGAGCAACGATCATCACCATGTTGCGACCATCAATCATTGGGGTGAATTCGACCACACCTGATTCAGCGACGTCATCGGCAAACCTTTGAAGCAGGCGAACCCCCTGTTCCGGCCTCGATTGTTCTCGGCCCCGAAACAAAATCATGGCTTTGACCTTGTCGCCCGCTTTCAGAAATGTTTCTGCACGCTTGCGCTTGGTCTCGTAGTCGTGGGTATCGATTTTCAGACGAAAACGCACCTCTTTGAGGATTGTGTTGGCCTGGTTCTTCCGTGCTTCTTTAGCTTTCTGTGCTGCCTCGTACTTGAACTTCCCGTAGTCCATCACTTTCACCACGGGTGGGTTCGAGTTGGGGGAAACTTCCACCAAATCAAGGTCAGCTTCTTGGGCTAAACGCAACGCAATATCAATGCGCACGACTCCGACCTGCTCCCCTTTGGGCCCCACGAGGCGAACCTCGGCGGCACGGATGCGGTCGTTAATCCTGGGATCGCTGATGCGGATCTCCTTATCTCTCTGCGGACATGTCACGCGAGAGAGAAGCAACCCTAAATGGCTTGACACCATTTCGCACCCTTACCACTGTGAATGATGAACATTCACGGAGTGCAACGACCCGGTAGCCTTGGTTACCCAGGCGCGGGTGGGAGGTTTCTCCACTTTCGCGAGCTTAGGACTCTAGGAGTCTCAAGCACCCAAATGATAGCAGTGATGTGTGCTGTTGGCGAGTGGAAAGGCTTCCCGTGAGCGAAGAGACCATCAATGACCTCAGTAGAGACATCGGCGACGTTGCCGCTGTCCAAGTCATTACCACTGTCGCTGTTCACCTGCTCTCCGCTGCCGCAGTCAAATGTGGGCTCTCGGATAACCCCCAAGAAGAAACAGATCTTGCAGAGGCCCGGAAACTGATTACCGCGCTGGCCGGTCTCGTTGTGGCCGCCGCACCCGAAATCGGGGACCACCACGCACGAAGTTTACGTGACGGTTTACGCTCCGTGCAATTAGCTTTCCGTGAAGCGTCAACATACCCTGACGCTCCAGGTTCCGGGCCGGGTGAAAAATACACCGGCCCTGTCAACTAAACGGAGACGACTTTAATTCCCAGCCCATCGACCAGAGCGGCCAACACGGGATTTTCGCTCCACGTTATCGACACCGCAGCTAAACGCTGGTGAAGTTCTTCTCGTGAGAGTCCAGCCGCCACACGGAGCAGCACCACGACTTCGGGACCTGACAGGGAGTGCGTGACGTCGCCCGAGCGAATGGTGTGTGAGACGACCCACTCCTGTAGCGTCTGAAGCCCTTCGGCGATGGCCCCTGCCACCGCGGGGTCGACATAGGGTGGCTGATAGTCGCCTCCGGAGGCAAGAGCTTTCAGCGCACCCCTTCGCAGCGTCACCGCCCCCGCGCTTCCCGGGTTAATAACCATGAGAGCGAGCGCATCGCTCGCTGCCGCCAACGCTGCGTGAGGGCCGGGGACCGGAATAGGCCGTGCCTCGGGATTCCACGACGCCATGGAACCCACATCGCTAAAGACGGGCGCCACGGAGCGACCGTCTGGACCTTCAAGATGAATGACCGAAAGTTCCTGGCTTTTTTCTACCACCCGCCCGTCCAGCGTGAGGCCGAGTTCTCCGGCCTCCGCCATCAAGGGCGTGAGAACACGGGCACCACGAAGCGCCTCAATAACAGCCCCCCACGCACCAGCAACCGCTGGTGTTTCTGGCACAGCAGACACGCGGTGTGTGAGGTGAAAGAAGCTCTCCAGTGCACCCTGCAGCGCAGGGTCAGCCGAACCATCGTCACCCGCATGAGGATTGGGCTCGAAAGAGCGACCCTCGAACGGTTGACCTGCCGAATCAGTGGCCGGCGACATCCAAAGCCTCAGTGAGGGTGAACGCTCCGGCATAGAGAGCTTTACCGAGGATTGCCCCTTCCAATCCCATGGGAACGAGTTCGCGCAATGCTGCAATGTCATCGAGTGAGGAGATACCTCCGGAGGCAATCACGGGGTGATCGGTGGCCTCAAGAACTTCTCGCAACAAAGGAATGTTGGGACCTTGCATCGTGCCGTCTTTGGTCACATCCGTCACCACATAGCGAGCACAACCGCAGTCGTTGAGCCGCTTCAGTGTGTCAAAAAGATTGCCGCCCTCTTGGGTCCAGCCTCTGGCCGCAAGAGTTTCTCCCCGAACATCAAGACCAATGGCCACGGACTCGCCGTATTCAGAAATAACGTGAGCAGTCCATTCGGGGTTCTCCAGTGCCGCTGTGCCAAGGTTCACCCTCACAGCGCCGGTGGAGAGTGCCTCCTCCAGGGATGCATCATCGCGAATACCACCGGAGAGCTCGACATTCACTTTTTTGCCGACCGCTTTCACCACGCGCCTGATGACAGCACGGTTACTGCCCCGCCCAAATGCCGCATCCAGATCAACCAGGTGAAGCCACTTGGCGCCCTGGCGCATCCACTCCTCTGCGGCGTCGACCGGGTCGCCATAAGAGGTTTCTGTTCCGGCTTCGCCCTGAGTGAGCCGAACAGCTTTCCCTCCCGCAACATCGACGGCGGGAAGAAGAATAAGGGAGGGTGACTGCGAGAATTCGTTCATAGCGTGAGTGTGGAGGAGTCCTTAGACAGTAATAGGGTGATGGGGTTACACATAAGTTGAACAGACTACTCTGCTTTAGCTCCGACAGCCGGCGGGGTCTCGTTTCTGAGTCCGTTGACCCAGTTGGTGAGCAGCCTCAGTCCTGCCAACCCTGACTTCTCGGGGTGAAACTGTGTCGCGCTTAGCGGACCGTTTTCCACCGCCGCCACAAACCTCTCACCGTGTCTCGCCCAGGTCACCTGCGCTGGGGGCAACGGTCCGTGAGGGTCCATTTCCCACGTTTTCAACGCATAGGAGTGGACAAAGTAGAAGCGCTCCGTGGCAATTCCTTGAAACAAGACGCTGTCGGGGGGCGCCTCCACCGTGTTCCATCCCATGTGGGGCAAAATTGGGGCATCAAGCTTCTCGATTATCCCCGGCCACTGCCCAAGCCCTGGAGTGTCCACACCGTGCTCGAGGCCGCGCTCACACAGGATCTGCAGACCCACACAAATTCCTAATACGGCCCGTCCCCCGGCGAGACGCTGGTCGATCAGGTCGCCCCCGCCCACGGAGCGCAGTGCCTCCATGACGCTGGAAAATGCCCCCACCCCTGGCACCACAAGCCCGTCGGCTTCGAGTGCACGCGTGCGATCGTGGGTCAGGCTGACCTCGGCCCCCGCACGCTCCAGGGCTTTCAGAGCGGAGTGAACATTGCCCGACCCGTAGTCATAGACCACCACTGTGGGCAACACGACTAAAGAGCGCCCTTTGTTGAAGGGACGCCATCAACACGACCATCGCCCGCGATGGCGTGGCGCAGTGCTCGCGCAAACGCTTTGAATTCGGCCTCAGCAATGTGGTGAGGGTCACGGCCATCCAGAACAGTGATGTGAACGGTGAGGGCAGCGTGCATGGTGATGGCTTCAAAAACGTGGCGCACGAGAGATCCGGTGAAATGCCCACCAATGGCGTGATATTCGAAACCGTCGGGTTCACCGGTGTGAACCAGGTAGGGACGACCCGATATATCCACGACCGCCCTCGCTAACGCGTCATCCAACGGCACCAGCGCATCGCCAAAGCGGGCGATTCCCTTTTTGTCTCCGAGTGCCTCAAGAAGCGCCTGACCCAAGACAATGGCGGTGTCTTCCACCGTGTGGTGAACGTCAATGTCGGTATCCCCACTGGCCTCGATCTCGAGATCGATGAGGGAGTGCTTGGACAACGCGGTCAACATGTGGTCATAAAACGGAACGGTCGTCGAGATCGACGACTGACCCGTCCCATCCAGATTGAGGGAGAGGCGAACGCTCGACTCTGAGGTGGAACGTTCTTTGTGGGCAGTACGAGGCTTTGGGGTCACAGAGACAGTTTAGCCAGAGTGTCGAGGAAGAAACTTGTCTCCGCCTCTGTCCCCGCAGTGACCCGGAGATGGTTCGCAATTCCCACATCGCGGATGAGAATGTCGTGGGCGAGGAGATCCTCAAAAAGCTTCTGCGGATCTTCCACACCGCCAAACAGCACAAAGTTTGCCTGCGACTCGCGCACGGTGAAGCCAAGCCCGGGAAGCTCCACCAGCAACCGATCGCGCTGGGCTCGGATATCGGCAACCATCGAGAGCATCACCTCGGCGTGCTCCAGTGCTCCCAGCGCCGCCGCCTGAGTCAGGGCAGAGAGGTGGTAGGGCAACCGCACCAGGCGCAGCGCATCTATTACAGCGGGGTCCCCCAGCAAATACCCCACGCGGGCGCCGGCAAAAGCGAACGCTTTGGACATGGTGCGAGAGATAACGAGCCTTTCTCTCCCTTCAAGAAGATTCGACGCGGTAGGGGTGCCCTCGGGCAAAAACTCGACGTAGGCCTCATCCACCAGAACGATTCCCTCGGTGGCGTCATAGGCTGCCGCGATGGTTTCTAATGTCACCGGTGTGCCGGTGGGGTTGTTGGGCGCACACAGAAAAACGACGTCGGGCTTCGTGTGGTGAATCGCTGCCACAACCCCCTGGGGCGAGAGGGCAAAGTCATCGTCGCGCTGCCCGGCCACCCAGGAGGTGCCCGTGGACTCCGCGATGATGGGATGCATGGAATAGGTGGGAGGGAAGCCCAACACCGAACGCCCGGGCCCGCCAAACGCCTGCAAAACCTGCTGCAACACTTCGTTGGAACCGTTGGCTGCCCACACCATCGACTCATCGAATGGTGGCCCGTGGTGGCCAAGATTGGCGTAGTTGGCAAGCGCTTTACGCAGGGCGACAAACTCGCGATCGGGGTAGCGATTAATGGTCTCCAGCGCCGCCGCGAGGTGAGCAAGGATGGCCCCGCGAACGGGCTCGGGCACGGGGTGCGTGTTTTCGTTGACGTTAAGCGCATACGTGACGGGCACCATCGGAGCACCGTAAGGGCTTTTCCCACGAAGGTCGTCGCGCACAGGTAAATCGTTCAGGGTCACCACCGCCCCATCGTATCTGGCGCTTGGGGAACTACGCCGCGAAGAGGGACTATCGAGGAATGGCGAGCTCTTGGCCAGGCATCAAGTTCGCCCCGGAGAGCTGATTCAAGGACATGATCTCTGCAATCACATCACGCGGATCGCTCGTGGGCGCAATCATCGTTGCAATAGTCCAGAGCGTGTCCCCCGACAGCACGGTGACGTACTCGAAGTCGTTGGCGGCACCCTCGTCATCTGCCAGAGCGCCGGGGGTGGCAAGAAAAACGGAAAGAGCAACGACGGGAATCGCGACCGCGGCAGCGAGGACGGCACGCCCTCGGCGGGTGATGCGCAGGTGAGATGTGGTGCTCATGCGGTGTTCCTCCTGAGAAAAAGTTCGGACCCAACTCTCGGCCGGGAGAGCCGGGTCCGAATCTCTGTTTCGAATATATGTTCGAATGCGCGACTTGTCAAGCACCGAACATCCCTAAGTTGATCAGGCACCACTGACACGCAAGAGACACATTCGAACGAATGTATAGAAAAACTGTTCGAAAGCCGCTAGTCTGGGCGAATGTTGAGCGAACAGCAGCAAAAAATTCAGGCCTTTATCGAACTCTCCCTCGACTCGAGGGGCGTACCCCCGAGCATGCGAGAGATTTGCGAGAACACAGGTCTCTCGTCAACCTCCAGCGTGTCCCACCAACTGAGCCAACTTGAGCGCGCCGGATATATCAAGCGCCACGCCAACACGGCCCGAACTCTTGAAATTCTTCAGAGACTCACTCCGGTGCACGATGCCGACGTCGTCTCGATGATCCCCTCGAATGACAACACCGTCATGGTTCCTCTGGTCGGACGCATCGCCGCTGGAGTTCCGATCACCGCAGAACAGCGCGTGGAGGACACCATGGGCCTCCCCCGCCAACTGGTGGGCGACGGTGATCTGTTCATGCTGAAAGTTGTTGGAGACTCCATGATTGACGCGGCTATTTGCGACGGGGATTGGGTTGTTATTCGCCAACAGGCAACAGCGAACAACGGAGATATTGTGGCGGCCATGCTGGACGAGGAAGCTACCGTCAAAGTCTTCAAGCAGCGCGACGGTCACACCTGGTTACTTCCGCAAAACAGTGCCTACGAACCCATCCTTGGCGATCACGCCACCGTGATGGGAAAAGTGGTCACCGTGTTGCGCAGTATCTAAAGGGTGGAGGGGGCCAGCCGATACGCCGGGTTCTGTCCCGAAGTTACCTTCGGTGGCAATCATCTTTCTCGAAGTGCTGTTACCAACACTCTCTAGCGGCCTACCCAACACTCAGGCGAGCAACCTGATGGGTGTCTGTTTGACCTTGCTCCGGATGAGGTTTACCGAGCAGGCTTAGTCACCTAAGCCCCTGGTGGTCTCTTACACCACCGTTTCACCCTTACCCAGTCAGACTGGGCGGTCTATTCTCTGTGGCACTATCTCGCGGATTACTCCGGGTGGGTGTTACCCACCATCCTGCTCTGGGGAGCCCGGACGTTCCTCGGCACTACCGAAATAGTGACGCGATTGCCTGGCTGACCCCTCCGATACACAGGGTAGAGCAGTTTGGGGCTTGGGGCTAGATATCCCGGAAGGATGCCCCACCATCGAGGGCCCTGTTGCCCGCAGCGTCGGCACGCGCATTGCGTTCCCTGGGCACCCATTCAAAAATCACGGAGCCCGAACCAATGAGCGCTTTTGCCTCACGCGCTAAGTCCACCATGTCGGGGTGCTTGATCTTCCACCGCCCCGACATTTGCTCAACCACGAGCTTAGAATCCATCCGAATGTGCAGTGTGGCACCGGGGGAAACATCCCACGCCAGGCGAATACCCTCGATCATCCCGCGGTACTCCGCAACATTATTGGAGGCTACCCCGCACAGCATTCCCACGGTGGCCACAGTGTGGCCGGTCTCCGGGTCCAGAACGACCGCGCCACCGGCAGCTGCCCCCGGATTACCCCTGGATGCCCCATCGGCTTCGACGATGAGTCGCTGGTGGCTCACAGGCCAGACTCAGCCGTGCGGACCAAAATTGCGTTGCTATCCGGGCACATCACCACATCGGTCTCCAACGCCTCACGAACCTTTTGCACGTCCGATTCTGTCAGCGCCACCCCACTCGCACTCGACATGCCGCGCCTCAAATGGGACGCTCCGACGCCGTAGCGGGCACGCTGGCGCTCATACAGTTCCATCAAATCAGTGGGCAGGCTTTCTACCAGAGCGGCCCGCTTGTCCCTCACACTCCGAGTGGTCGCTGCCAAGGTCTCGCTCTGGCGCTGCTCTTCGTCTCGCGCACGCAGCAGAGCTTCCTCCGCCGTGTCAAGCTCTGCTTGGATGCCGGTAAGAGTTGATTCCGTCCCCTCAAGTTTTTCCATAATCGCAAGCTCAATGTCTTCAAGATCAGAGCGCCGGCGGCGCAAACTTGTTTCCTCGTGCTCGAGGCCCTGGGCATCTTTCGCTGAGGACGTGGTGGCCAGCCGTTCCGTGTTTTTTGCAATGCGAGCCTCCACCAGTTCAACATCGGACATTGCCCGGGCAAGTTCTGAACGGATACCTTCGACCTCGACCATGGCGTCGTGGCGTCGGGATTTAATCTCGTCGATTGCTTTTTCCAGCGTGCCAATACTGAGCGCTTCGGGAAGCCCTCGCAGTGTTGCAGCAGCCCGGGTGAGCGCCACGTCATACTCTGCAACCTCGAGAAGCGCAGCTTGGTCTTGTGGTGATGCGCTGAGCATTTATTCTCCCCCGACTCTGTTGACCTGGAAGGTCCAGGGGTCTGTATTGAGATCACTCACCGTGATGGGGAGACCCAGCGCGTGTTCGAGCTCCGCCGAGGCCCCCTCCAACCACAGCCATTCTGCGGCGAAATGGGAAATGGTGATGAGTGCCGGCCCCCCGCCCAGTCTCGCTTGCTCTCGCGCTTCGCTGGCGGGATGGTGGCGAAGATCACTGGTGATGTAGACGTCGCTTGCGAGTACGGCGGGGTGGGTCAGGAACGAATCCCCCGCCCCCGCACACAGTGACACGGTGGTGATGACCTGGTTGGCGTCTCCTGCCACGACCGGTCCCACCGCAGTCTGGGGAAGAACTTCTCCCACGGCCACAGCCACCTCATGCAAGGTCTTTGCCACCGGCAGCGAACCGACCCTCCCCAAACCGTGACCAGGGATGCTGCCCTCGGTGAGGGGGGTGTGAGTGAGAAGACCAAGAAGTTCCGCAAGTCGCCACGAGGTTCCCGTGGGGACAGAGTCGGCGTTGGTGTGGGCGGCATAGAGAGCGCACCCGCCCCGAATCAGCTGCGCAATGAGGTGCCCCTTATACGTCGCTTCCGACACCGTCGTCACGCCGCGCAAAAGCAGGGGGTGGTGGGCAATGATGAGATCTGCGCCCTGATCCATAGCTTCAGCGACACTGTCGATGGTGGCATCAATGACGAGGTGAATCGAGCGAATCTCGCTATCCGGGTTTCCCACGACGAGCCCTGGGGCATCCCACTCTTGCGCACCCGCAAGCGGCCAGAGAGCATCAAGAGCGACCAGAACATCCCTCAGAGGCGTTCCCCCACCAGCGGTGATCGTCATCGAACCACACGGCTGTGCTTCGGCGTGGCCATGGTGGCAATCGCCGTGACCACAGCGCTCACTACAAGCGCCACGACGACACCGGGCTGCGCCACCGTGAGATCAATCACACCGAGATCTTCCAGAATGGGAAAAAGGTATCCCTGCCATTCCAGCCACGAGATGTCGGGCTTCACTAGCCCCAGGCCAACGCCCACGGCCACCAGCATCGCGACGAAGGGAGTAAGTCGAAGTGCGGGCGTTTCCCGCTCCTCGCCCCACGATCGAATGGCCGCATCAACGGCAAGCGCGCCTGCCCAGGCAGCAGCAATGACACCGAGTGGATACAGCACATCGGGCAACAGCGATGAACCATCCAGCTCAAACACGAGCGCCAAAGCAAGGAGCGCAATCACCAGTGCCGCACCCAGTGCCAGAACACCTCGGCGGGTCACGGTGGTGTTCTGCACTGCCACAGCCCGCTCAGTACCCGTTCGCACCGGGGTGGACGCACCCAGAGAATAGAGGGCCAGGGCGGCAAGACCCACGAAGGGCACAGCCAGCGCGAGGATCGCAGGAATCGGGTACCACGAAGGCGCCAGGCTGAGCAGAGCCAGAAGAGCATTATCTGACAGGGCAGCACCAAAGGTCGCAGAGCTTCCCGCAACCCAGGAGACAGCAAGTGTCACCATCGCCAGGGGCACCACGGCGGCAAGCGCACTCACAGCGCCAAGACCGCGGACACGGCCTGATGCAGTCATTCTTGCCACATCTCCACTCACGGTGGCAAGCACCACAAGCCCACCAGCTACAAGCAGAGAGAAAGCACCCAGAACACTCAGAGTGTCGGCACTCCACACCCATTCCACCCCGCGGGGGAGCTCAGAGAACATCAGCCACACCACGGCGACACTGCCCAGAAGACCCAGTGCGGCACTCACCCACAGCGCCACACGAAGGGTGAGTCCGCCAACCACAGCGGGCAGAACCACGAGAACCACGACAACCCCTGCTGTTATAGCCCGGACGCTCCAGGGCTCAAATGGCCCCCACCCCGCTGCGCCAACAATGCCCGTGGCAACAGTCCCTGCGACCCACGCGAGACCGGTAATCACCACAATCCTCACGGGAATAAGGAGCGCACTGGTGGCAATTGCGCCGTGGGGCCCAAAGGTCCCCGCAACAACACCAAAGCTCGACCCTCGATGGAGTGCTGCTTGGCGCGCAATGGCCGCAACAATAAGCCCCACCACAAGGGCTGCCCCGCCCACCACCGCCAGGCTTTCACTGATACCTAAGCCGAGAGAAGCCAAGAGCCCTCCAGCGACAACAGCAACAAAGGGAACGAGCACCACACCCCAGGTGGCAAGGATTGGCCCGACCGATTGGGTCCCCACACGCGCGGGTTCACCCGCCACATCGACCACCACCTGATCTGCGGCGGTTTGAGCCAGCGGCCATGTGTCATCCTCAACGCCCTCGTCCGAGAGACCAGGAGGACTTGTGGGTACCTCGGGACGGACGTCGCTCTCCATTCCAGAGTCGATATCCCCACCGTTGCCCATCACCTCTGCCGGTTCGCTTGGCACAAGCGCCGGTGGCTCCTCGCCCTCTCCGGAAGCGTCAACTATTTCATCTTCAGGGCTGTCGGCGAGAGACTCATCACCGGGTGCTTCCGCATCGAGGGCAGACACAGTGTCCTCAGAAAGAAGAGCACCTGGCTCGCCGCGCACGACCATGTCGGGGGCACTCTCTCCCTCATCGAGGGGCCCAGGATCGCCGCCATTAAAAATGATGCGCTCGTGGGCAATAATCAAATCAGCTTTGTCGGGCCGAGTCTCATGAATAATATTCGCCCACGACTCAAATGCAAGTGCTTCCTCGGTTTTCAGGAGCATTTGCCGCTCAAGTTCAACAAGCATCTCGGCACTTGCGCCCGTCTCGCTACGTCCAAAAGTGCCAAGAATCTCCGCCTCGCTGCGGGAGTGTCGAACGGGTGGTGAGAGGTAGCCCTTGGGCGGTTGCGCCGCTGACACGGGGTGGACGTCCTCGGGGAGCTCGAAAGACCCGGTGAACGTGGCCTCATCCTGGGGCGCCTCAAACGTTTTTCGGCGCAGACCATCGGGGGTAGTGTCCTCAGGTTCCTCTTCGACCATCCCTCAAGGATAGGCGCATCAGACTGGGGCCGCTCTCACAAGGACCGGGCAATGGCCAAGAGAGAGATGAGCACGCACCCCATGCCCCACAGCGCACACCCGCCAAGCCTCTCCCCCACAACACTCATCGCCAAAACTGTTGCCACCACCGGTTTCAGCAGCGATAGCGGGGTGACGCTACTGGCAGAAAGATTTCTCAACGCCGAGGTGATGGCGGTGTAGGCGATGACCATGGGCCCCATCACCAGATAAGGACTAATCCGATCCGCTCGGCGGAGGCCAGAAGCTCACCGCCCTGAACGAAAGCGACCAGAAGCGGCACGGGCGCAGCCACCCCAAAGACACCACCAGCAACCCCCGCAGGATGATGCCCCGCCCTCATGATCCGCGAAAACACGCAGGGGTACAGCCCGTAGGAGACACCAGCAATGGCGGCACACACTATTCCCCAGCTCAGGTCAACAACTCTCCCCCCACCCAATTCGACCTTGGAGAGGCTCATGAGCACAATGCCAGCGACCGCTCCCGACACGGCCGCCCACCACAGGGGGGGGGCGGCGCGACTCCCCCACCCACTCCAACAGTGCGGCCACGAGTGGCCCAAGCCCGAGGGCGATGATGTTGCCAAGCGCAGTGCCGGCGGAGGCCATGCCCTGATAAAAAGCGAGGGAATAGACCGTTGCACCAATGGCGCCGAGGACGAGCCACACCCTGACCCCGGGGTCCGCTGCGACGGCGCGGGTTCGCCCACTGCCGACCAGCGCCAAAATTATGCCGCCCATTCCCATGGTTGCGGCACCAATGGCTGCCGGGGACACCTCGGATCCGAGAAAAAATGCGGCCGTGCCCGTCGTTCCCCAGAGCGATGCCGCCAGAAGAACCAGCGCAATGGAGCGATGCACGGCTACCCCCTCTGGGTTTTGGGTACCATGACGGCTACGAATAAACCGCCCGTGGGAGACATCATGACATCCGAGATACACACTGCCTGGCTCGCTCACCGCCACATGATTGTCGTGTCGCAAATAGCGCCCACCGCCCTGTTGATCACCACCGTTGCCCTGATTCAGTTCGGGCTTGCGGATACGTCTCTGGCGCTGCGGGTTGCGACGGCCGGAATCTTGTTGGCTTCGGGCATTCTCGGCGCACTGGTCCAATTTCAGTCCGCCACGGAGGCGCAAAAACTGGCAAGACAAACCGAAGATCTCGCCTCTGGCGCCTCCTGGCTGGGCGTGGTCAAATACGTCACGCCCGTCATCTTTACCGTTATTTTTGCGGCGTTGATGGTGGCACTTTTTTGACTCAAGAAACACCTCATCATGTCTGAGTCCCTCCAGGGAGAACACAGCGTGAAGTGATCAAAAGCGGCCATCTTTTGGCAGGCTCAGGTGCTCTGTTTCCGACCCTCAGCAGCCCCCTACATCGTGTCAAACCCGAGTATGAGACAACCGCACGGACTCCCCCTGCGCACGAACGCCGTGACCGAGACGGTCAGCCTCACTGAATTCCGGAGGGCCCATCAGGACAATCGAGCGCCACTCCCGCTGCAGAATCCAGGCCACCCGGTACCGGGAAAACAGTTCACTTGAGGGTCTCTCCTGATGCTAAACGGCCCCCACGTGCCCGGCCACCCGAGCATTGACTGTGAGTCACGATAAATCCTTCTGCGCACTATCGGTCTCTATCTAGCCTCACAACATGTCACTAAAACGGCTCATTGCAATCCAGAGTGTCGGAGGGGTCTGAAGCCGCCGCTCTCGAGCAATGATCGGGCGATGTAGTTGCGGAGATTCCGGAAGCCCAGGGCCCTGCTTCGGAGATGTTCCAGTCGGCCGCTGATCGCCTTTATCGGCCCGTTGGAAGTCCCGGGCGGTCGAAGAATGCCAGCACGTCCACTGTTTGCCTCGTCACGGTTCACGACGCGGAATTCCTGGACTGCCCGATTGGGCTCACGACGTTGCCCGACGGCTTCGAGGCCGAGACCGTCCAGGCGACAGAATGTGGTCAGGTCAGGGCGAGCGAAGGTACCGTTGGCGTGCCGAGCTGTTTCGGGTCGACGGGGCAGGAACCTCCAGCATCGGCAGGCCACGACCCTCACCCAGAAAGCGACGCGCCACAGCCTCCTACACTCTCAATTGCGAAGAGCCCGTAAACGACCTCAGACTCTCTGGTGGCCTGGAGCGACTTGTGCGACACCTACTTTATTCAGCGGTTCACCCCACCACCCCGGCGACCGTGGGCAATTCTTTGCGCATATTGGGGCAGCACCCGATGGCGCACACACCCGGCCATGGGCCCAGCGGCGACAACGCTTTCTGCTCGGCTCCCTCAATTCGCTCTAAAATGAGGTCGGCGATTCCGTCCACAAACGCCGGGTGAACGCCTGCTGTAGCGACTCGGACGAAGTCCAGTCCCTCGGCGTCTGCCGTTTCCTTTGCCTCGTTGTCAAGATCCCAAATAACCTCAACATGGTCGCTGACAAAGCCGATCGGAACGACCGCAACGGCCCGCTTGCCGACTGCTTTAGCCTCACGGATGGCATCATTCACGTCTGGTTCAAGCCAGGGAACTGCGGGGCTCCCACTGCGCGATTGATAGACCAACTGGGAGGCCGGCACAGTCGCGCCGGTGCGCTCGAAGACCCCCGCCATGACAATGTTAATGGCTGCCAGATGCTGGGCGGCATAGGTACCCCCTGGCGTATCGAACTCAGCGCGTCGGGCGGGAGGGCCGCTCGTTTCTCCCATCGAGTTGGGTACAGAGTGAGTCGCAAACAACACCACCGTGTCCTCGGCTGGGGTACCCCGCTGAGCAAGCTCTTGGAGCTTTTCGGTCAGATCCTGAATAACCGGCTCCAGAAATCCAGGGTGATCAAAGTAGTGGCGCACTTTGTCGATTGTCATCTTTCCCAGCAGACCGGCATCCTCTAAAGCACGGTGGAGGTTTTCGCGATATTGCCGGCATCCTGAGTACGACGAATAGGCGGAAGTAACCCAGGCGAGGACACTGCGGTGCCCGTCGTCATACATTTGCTGGAGAACATCAGCGAAATAGGGCTCACTGTTGCGATTGGCCCAGTAAATTGGCAGGTGTATCCCTCGACCGGGAAGGTGCGCGCGCATGGCCTGGAGCAACTCGCGGTTTTGGGCATTGATGGGGCTTACTCCCCCCAAAGCCATGTAGTGGTGGGAGACCTCGACGAGACGCTCGTAGGGAACCCCCCGTCCCGCGGTGACCCGCTCCAGATAAGGCATAACCTCATCGGGACCTTCTGGCCCGCCAAAAGAGGTCAAGAGAATTGCGTCGTAGCTCATCGGTAAAGGTCTCCAATTTCTTCAGTGTTGATGCGGTGGCCCGTGAAAAATGGAACCTCTTCACGAACATGCAGTCGGGCTGTGGTGTAACGAAGATCACGCATCATGTCGACGATGTCGTGCAGTTCATCTGATTCCAACGCGAGAAGCCACTCGTAGTCGCCAAGCCCAAAAGAGGCCACCGTGTTTGAAATGATCTGCGGATACTGGGACCCCGCTTTGCCATGTTCGACGAGCATTTCCTGGCGCTCCCCTTCGGGCAGTAAATACCACTCAAACGAGCGAACAAACGGATAAAAACACAACCATTTCGCTGGTTTTTTCCCGAGCATGAAACCAGGAACGTGGCGTCGGTTGAATTCGGCGGGGCGATGTATCCCCATCCCCGACCAGGTACGGGCAAAGTGCGAACCGAAAGAGGTGGCCTGGAAGAGGCGCAACGCCTCTTGAACGGCCTCCGCCTCTGGCGCGTGCAACCACAGCAATAGGTCGGCGTCCCCGCGGAAACCCCGGATGTCGTAGGCACCACGGCATTCGATGCCTTTGTCTCTCAGCGTTTCCAGGAACCCGTCAAATGCGCGTTGCGCCTCCTCGGGGTCCGAAAGAGCCCGCAGCTGGTGAAACGCTGTCCAGTTGGTGTAGCGAATGGTGGTGTTGATGTGGTCAAGATCAGTGGACACGACTCGTTCCTTTCATTGTGGGGTGTGCTGAGGTGACGAGGCCAAGGACTCCGTTGCCGCTGAGATACGCGCCCTCCAAAGAGATGCCATTCTCGGTGGACACCTCTCGAGCACGATTCACGGCGTCTGAGTACCCGAGCCCTGGGCGCACGAGCGTGTCGGGCCACGTGGTCTCGACAGCGGCCCTCACTGCCGAGCGTGCCACGCCATAGATTCGTTCCAGACCGACCAGGGCATGCTCGGTGAGGGAACCAGGGGGTATGACTCCGTCACGGCCGAAGCTAAAACGAATCACGTGCCGGTCTTCGGGCATATGAGCCCGCAACCATTTCCATTTGCTATTCACATGAGTTGTCGCTTTCGTCTCTAACCCCAAATCTGGCGCCAAGAGAGCCCCGGGACCCAACGGCCACTGGGAGAGCGTTTTGGAGTCGAGGCTGAGCGTGACAATGGCCGAAGGCACCGAACTAAAAGGTTGGAGCGCTCGATTAACCGGAGTAATTGTTGTGGTCAGTGAGCGAGCGGCCGAAGGCCCAGTTGCGATAGTGACCTGTGGCGCCACGTACGTCTGCCCCGCTGTCACGGCCGACCACAGCCCACCACGCGAAGACAGGGAGAGAACTTCCGTGGACACATCGATGGTGGCGCCGAGATTGACCACCGAGCTCGCAAGCGCCTGGGTAACTTTGTGGAGGCCGCCAGACAATGTCGCGACGGCTGATCCCATAGAGGGCCCCGCGCCGCGAAGCTCCCGCGCAGCAGACACGAGGCTTCCGGTGGTCTCTGCCCGAGCCATGAGATCCCCGAACACCAATTGGGCCGATACAGATTCTGCGGCACTGCTGTGCACGCCAAGGATAAGAGGTTCAACCAGCCGGCGCAGGAATTCCTCGCCAAGCCGGTTTCTGATGAGCTCTGACACACTCCACTGGGACCACTGCGCGGGAATGGGCATGGCGTCGAGCTTTTTGGCCAACGCCAGCCCCTCAGTTGACACCACCCCAGCGATATCGAGGCCATCCAAGTCTGCTGGAACACCCATCACTCCCCGCGGCAAAGGGTACGCACCCGATGCCGAGACAATACGAGGCGGCAGAGGCTCAGGATATTCCACAGAATCCGCAAGCCCCACACTCTCGAGAAACTCGAAGAAGGCCGGGGAGACCGTAGAAAAAGCCTCGGCGCCCGCGTCCACTTCCACCCCGTCAATCATCAGTGAACTCAACGCTCCCCCGATGTGCTCTGACGCTTCGAGGATTACGACACTCTCCCCTGCAAGGCACCCTCGCCTTGCCGCAAGAAGTCCGGAGAGGCCCGCTCCGATGATGATGCGATCACTCCTCACGGGGTGGCCTCATGAACCAGCTCAACAATTTTTGTCAGCACATCGGGGTTCGTGTCTTTGGGCACACCGTGGCTGAGGTTCACAACGTGACCCGGTGCCACCTGGCCAGATTCGACCACTGCCAGGACATTCTCTTTGAGGATCGGCCATTCAGCCTCGAGTAACCCCACATCAATGTTTCCCTGCAGCGGGATTTTTCCCCCCAGTATGGTGTTCGCTTGCGCGAGAGTCAGTGACCCGTCTACTCCCATCGCCGTAGCACCGGCGGCCAGCATCTCGGGCAATATACCGGCGGTCCCCACCCCAAAGTGGAGCCTCGGAACAGGCTGCCCGGAGGCGTCCACCAGATGGTGAAGCTGAGAAAAAAGCCGAGTCGAATACGGGGCAGCGTAGCGCCGGTATTCCTCAGCGGTGAGTTTCCCGGCCCAGGAATCAAAGACTTGAAGCACACTCGCACCGGCCGTTACTTGGGCTTCGATAAAAACAGCCGTAATATCCGCACACCACTCTAAAACTGTCGCCCACAGGTCGGGATTCCCCGCCATCATGGCTCGTGATTTTGGCACGTCCCGGGAGGGCCCTCCTTCGACAAGATAGGAGGCCAGGGTGAAAGGAGCTCCACCAAACGCCACCACGGGAGTAGCGCCCAGCTCATCAACTACTGCCGCCATCGCCTCACGAATGGGCGCCAGTGCTTCGGAGTCGAGTTCTCGAAGGCGATCAACGTCTGCGTGAGTTGCTATTGGTGCTGCCACCACAGGCCCCACTCCAGCGACAATGTCGACATCAATGCCCGCGAGCAACAGCGGCACCACAATGTCGGAAAAGAACACTGCCGCATCCACACCGTGTCGACGAACAGGCTGGAGGGTGATTTCGGCTGCGACTTCAGGAGTGAGACAACTCTCTAACATTCCGTAGTTGCTGCGCAGGGCACGATATTCCGGCAGGGAACGACCGGCCTGGCGCATAAACCACACGGGGGTTCCTCGTGAGCGATCGGAGCGCAATTGCGACACCAAGGCTGACCGGGACGTGAGACCCATCGACAGCGGATGGGTGCCGGGAAGGGTCATACGTCCATTGTGACGACCGGAAAGGATAGGGGGGTGACAGAGTGTCAGCTCCCCACCGCTACTTCGTCACTACGGTGGCGATATGACATTAGTTTTTGTGGGCACCGATTTTTGTGATGCCCCACAATCACTCCTTGAAGCCTCGGAACGTCGGGCGGACGCCGTGCGCGACGCCCTCGCGTCCGTAACCGACATCATTGATGGCGTCGTCGTCGTGGCGACATGTAGTCGGGCTGAAGTCTACGTCGAGACCTCTGATGTTTCCCAAGCTCTCGATCACATCATTTCTCGCCTTTCCGAAAATTTAGGGGAAACGCCAGAAATGATTGGGCAAGTCTTCCGCGTGCTCACCGGCCCAGCAGTTGCGCGACACCTTTTTGCGGTGACAGCTGGTCTGGAGTCCATGGTGATCGGAGAGGCAGAAATTGCGGGCCAAATTCGATCAGCTCTCGCGGTTTCTCAGCACAACGCACACGCTAACAAGACGCTCAATCGACTTTTTCAGTGCGCCCAACGCGTTTCTAAGAAGGTGTGGGCAAGCACCGACATCGGCCGGTCAGGGCGCTCCATTATTCATACTGCGCTGGCACTAGCCGAGGAACGCCTGGAGGGCCATCAGCCTAGGACTGCTCTTGTCATTGGCACCGGCGCCTATTCGAGAGTGATTGTCGCAGCGCTCAAGAAAAGGGGGCTAAAGTCCATTCGAGTTTTTTCACGATCAGGGCGAGCCCACGATTTTGCTGCCTCCCACAACATTGAGGCAATTACCGGTGACGAGCTGCTCGATGTCCTCGCCGAAGTGGATTTTGTGATCAGCGCAAGCGGCCAACACGGATACGTGTTGAACCCCGACACTGTCCAAGACGCGCTCACCCGCCGCCGTCACAGCGCACCCCTCACGCTCATCGATGTCGCGCTCTCACCCGACATTGATCCGCGGGTGACCCTCCTCGAAGGATGCACGCTCATCGCTTTGGAAACACTGCGCCAAAACATCCCCCCGCAGCATTCCGAGTCGATTCGGGAGGCGGACGTCATCATTGATCGTGAGGCCGCACAGTTCGACGCGGAAGAAAGAGCTCGCGAGATGGATCCGATTGTGACCGCTCTGCGCTCGCACATCAATGAGCGGATCGAGCACGAATTGCGCTCGATCCAGGGGGGAATCGGCGAATTTCAGGACATCAACCTCGAAAAAGCTGGTCGGCGAATAGCAAACGCCATCCTTCACACCCCGTCGGTTCGCGCCAAGGAACTCGCCGTGCACGGTCAACAAGACGAATATCTCCGTGCGGTCAACCTGCTCTTTGGTCTTGAGGTCCACCACCGTGGCGCACCTTAGGGTCGGAACCCGGGCGAGCCTTCTCGCACGAGCACAAACGAGATTGGTGATGGATCGACTGACAGAGCTTGTCCCGAGCCTCTCCTGGAGTGAGCATTTGGTCACCACCGAGGGTGACCTCACAAATGCGCCGCTTTCGACACTCAACACGCCGGGAATTTTTGTCTCGGCGCTTCGGGACGAACTGCTCCGCGAATCGGTGGACCTTGTCGTGCACTCCATGAAAGATCTCCCCGCCAAGCCGCACCCGAGTATTGAACTGGCCGCTGTTCCCGTCCGGGAAGACCCGAGAGACGTGCTGGTGTGCCCCCGTGCCGAAACCCTTCTTGCGCTCCCGCTCGGTTCCCGGGTGGGCACCTCGTCGCCTCGAAGGGAAGCGAGTGTTCGACGAGTGCGACCGGACTTCATTATTGAGCCGATTCGAGGGAGCATTACAACACGCATTGAGAAAGTGATGCGAGGGGATTTTGACGCCACAATTCTTGCAAAAGCAGGCCTGATTCGGGCAGGACTCACCGACAGTATCCGCCAGGAATTCGACATGACAGCGTTTCTCCCTGCGCCTCGACAGGGCGCTCTGGCAATCGAGTGCAGAGCAGGCGACGAGGAGACCTCTGCGCTTGCCAGACTCATAGATGACCTGCCTGGCCGCGTGACCGCTTTTGCTGAACAAGGGGTGCTGATCGGGCTGGATGCTGGTTGTCATGTCGCCGTCGGCGCCCATGCGCGCTGGGAGGGGGACGTCCTTGAACTTCACGCCGAATTGGCGGTAGCAGAAACGGGTGAAGCCGAGTTAGTGAGTGGACAGGTAACGTTGACGGACTCTCCCCTTGACCAGGCGCAATCGCTCGGCCTTGCCCTGGCAGAGCGACTGCTCGCCTTTCCGATGAGCCAGAGAGCTCTCGCACAATGAAAGTGTTGCTGATTCGAGCCAATCGAAACGGGGCCGACCGCGAGGCCCTAGCTGGGGTGGGAATCGAGTCGCTCACCGACCGGTACCTCGATATCTCTCGTGTCGAGAACCCCCAGGGCGCTCAGGCCCTGCTGAGAGCACTCCAGGAACCTACCGAAAAGTGGCTCGTGCTCACCTCACAGAATGCTCTGCACTATTGGCAAGCGCAGCTTCCACCCGGTGCTGTTGAAGAGGCTATTTCCACCGCACCGATGCGTTTTGCAGCACTCGGTGCCCTCACCGCCGAAATGCTGTCAGACATTGGCGGGCGTGACATTGTCATTCCCGATACGAACACCTCGGTGGGGTTGGCTGACCTGATTGGCAAGAACGAGCCCCGGGCGGTGGTGTTACCTTCGGGGTCAATTTCGATGAAGTCGATTCCGACGACGTTAATTCCTCGAGGTTTCGTGGTTCACGAAGAGGTGTTTTACCACACGCAACCCACACGCGAAAAGCCTCCCACCGCCGGGAAGCTTCGAGAGAACGGAATTAATGCGGTTCTTCTGCGCTCACCGAGCGCTGTGCGCATTTTTATGGACCAGAACCCACAACTGGACGACTCGGTGGCTCTGGTGTGCGCGGGGCGAACCACCGCTAAGCAGGTGAAAAAGTTGGGGCGCGAGCCCCAGCTTGTCTCCCCCGATCCCTCTCCAGCCTCGGTCGCAACCGCCCTGTCCCTCTTTATTCAGGAGCACTCATGATGCAACCCCCTGATGGCGCACTGCCCCTTCGTCCTCGACGGCTTCGCACCACGCACGCTATGCGCACCCTTGTTGCAGAAACCTCCCTCGAAGCGCGACAGCTGATGGCTCCGTTGTTTGTGCGAGAAGGTTTAGATACTCCCCGGCCGATTGCCTCGCTCCCGGGGGTTGTTCAGCACAGCCTCGCAAGCCTCCCCGGTGCCCTCCAGGAGGTCATCGACTCCGGCGTGAAATCGGTCATGCTTTTTGCTGTCCCTGAGGTGCGTGATGCACTCGGCTCGATGTCCTCCCACCCCGAGGGAATCATTGCCCAAGCCGTCTCCGTGGCCGCGGAAACAGCGGGCTCCGAGTTGGTCATCGGGGCCGATGTGTGTCTTGATGAATTCACTTCCCACGGTCACTGTGGTGTTCTCAACAGTGACGGTGACGTCGACAACGACCGAACCCTTCTTGCCTATCAGGAGATGTCGGTTGCCTTGGCGAGCGCCGGAGCCAACCTTCTTGGCCTCAGCGGCATGATGGATGGTCAGGTGGGGGCTGTTCGACGGGCACTGGATGATTCAGGCTTTGAGGATGTCAGCATCCTCGCCTATGCCGCCAAATATGCGTCAAATTTCTATGGGCCGTTTCGTGATGCCGTCGAATCCCCCCTCGAAGGTGACCGGAAAAAATACCAGATGGATTGGCGCAACAGGCGAGAAGCACTGCGAGAAATTTCTCTCGATATCGAGCAGGGAGCGGACATGGTGATGGTCAAGCCAGCGGTGAGCTACTTAGACGTCATTAGGGATGCCCGCCAAATTGTCGATGTCCCCCTCGCGGCCTACATCGTCTCCGGGGAATATTCGATGATCGAATTAGCCGCCAAGCATGGGCTTCTCGACCGAGAAGCGACCATTTGGGAGACGCTCTTCGCCGTAAGAAGAGCGGGTGCGGACATCATCTGCACTTATTGGGCCGTCGAATTTGCCACAAAACTCAGCACAGGAGGTTACCCCCTTGACTAATGTATCGCTCTCCGAATCCTGGCATTCCCGAGCCCAACACTCGATTCCGGGAGGGGTAAGTTCCCCGGTGCGCGCCTTTAGCGCCGTGGGAGGAACCCCCCGCTATTTTGTGGAAGGAAAAGGATCGAAAGTTATTGACGTTGATGGAAACGACTACGTCGACTTTATTGGGTCCTGGGGCCCCATGATTTTGGGTCACGCTCACCCCGGAGTTGTGGAGGCGGTGACGCGGGTGGCCCAGTCGTCGTTTTCTTTCGGAGCTCCCCACACCCACGAAGTGTTGCTCGCTGAAGAAATCATCAGCAGAGTTGAGGCTGTCGACCGCGTTCGCTTTGTGTCCTCTGGAACCGAGGCGGTGATGACTGCCATTCGTCTCGCGCGTGCAGCAACCGGAAGGAACATCATCATCAAGTTCGCCGGCTGCTATCACGGTCACCTCGACAGCATGCTTGTTGCTGCCGGTTCAGGTGTTGCAACGCTCGCAATGGCGGATTCACCGGGGGTCACCCGAGGGCAGGTGGAAGACACCCTGGTGTTGACCTATAACGACGTCGCGGGACTCACCGAGGCCTTTGCAACACATGGCGAAAGCATCGCCGCCGTCATCACGGAGTCAGCCGCGGCCAATATGGGGGTCGTGCCTCCATCGGACGCTTTCACCCAGGCGGTTTTTGAGCTCAGTGCCGCAGCGGGAGCTCTCGTCATCTTGGACGAAGTGATGACAGGTTTCCGAGTGTCGGAGGGCGGTTGGTGGAAAAAATTCTTGAGCGATAAAGGATGGAGACCGCAGCTGTTCACGTTTGGAAAAGTCATTGGAGGCGGTTTACCTCTCGCTGCGGTGGGTGGCGCAGCAGAGGTCATGGATCTTCTCGCACCCCTCGGCCCGGTCTACCAGGCCGGAACACTCAGTGGCAACCCGGTGGCCACGATCGCCGGCCTGGAGACACTTCGGAACCTCGATAGTGACGCGTATGAGCGCCTTGATGAGACGGCCTCTCGTGCGGGCAAGATTGTTTCTCACGCTCTTCGCAGTTACGGAGTAGAACACACTCTGCAAACCGCAGGAAACCTCTTTTCGGTATTTTTCACCGCCCACACCGTGACAAATTTTGATCAGGCAAAGAGCCAGTCGACAGATAACTTTGCGACGTTCTTTCACGCCCTGTTGGATCACGGCGTCTCCGCACCGCCCTCGGCTTTCGAGTCTTGGTTTGTTTCCACCGCACACACGCCAGACGATCTGGACCGTCTCACCGAGGCTGCGACATACGCGGCTGAACAGGTTGCCTCCTCCCAGGGGTGGCGAAGCTAAGTCCCAGACAGTTTCCCTATAGTTGAGGCGTGAGCAACCTCCGTGCTTCCAGCGAGCGCCAAGAGTCCATCGTCCTTGTCGCGCTCGAGTTGTTGGCCGTAGGTGGGCCTCAAGCTGTCACGATGAAGGCAGTCGCGGAAAAGACAGGGCTTTCCCGGCCCGCCATCTACCAGTACTTTTCGTCGAGTTCCCATATCCTTGCCGAACTCGTGATCAACGAGATGGCCGACCTCACCAATGCGCTCGAAAATCTTCTCGGTGAGGTAAAAGACCCCTTGGAGAAAGTTCGAGTGTGGGTTCACTACTCCCTCGTGCACCTCTCAACAACCGACCATGCGCTGATTCAGGAAATTTCTCGACAGTATCTTCCCGACGATCAGCGGGGGGTGATTCGCGCACTCCACGGGCTCCTTATGGGCACAATTATTGAACCCCTGGAAGCGCTCAACATCAAGGACGCTCCTTCGGTCTGCGGACTCATTTATGGTTCGGTGGCTGCCGCAGCGCAAAGAATTCTCGAGGGCTCGCAGTTCCTCACCGAAGCAAGACTGTTAGAGGATTTCTTGGAGGCCGGACTTACCCGCCATATAAGCCCGAGCACTGCGAGCTAGGGACTCTACCCCCTCCGCAATCAGCTCCTCCACCCTACGCCGACGACGGCCTCATTCTGAAGCTGAGAGATAAAGCCCACGGGAAGACAAGGGTCACGAGGGCACCTCACCGGCGGGACATCACAGTGTGGGCCCGGAGGTGTGGGCCCGGAGGGACTCGAACCCCCGGCATCCACGGTGTAAACGTGGCGCTCTAACCAACTGAGCTACAGGCCCAAAGCCCCATGCTAAACCACCCGGCCACACTTTTTCCACGGTGGCCTCTTGGCACTAGGGATAGACTGGTATTTCTTCCGCGCGGCTATCCCGCGGGGAGTGGACTTCTGTTTCTACCACCCACAGAAAGAGGTCGGCGTGCCTGTCAATGACCAAGACCCTTACTCGTTCCACACGATGGACTCTGACCCCACAGAAACAACTGAGTGGCAGGATTCTTTGGACGCTGTCGTCGCCCAATCAGGGCACCAGAGGGCGCGAGAAATCATGTTGAGCCTGTTAAAGCGCTCCAAAGAGTTGCACCTGGGGGTTCCCATGGTGCCCACCACCGATTATCTGAACACCATTGCCACAGATAACGAACCGGAGTTCCCCGGCGATGAAGAGATTGAGAGTCGCTACCGCAAATGGATCCGCTGGAACGCGGCTATCACCGTGCACCGAGCACAGCGTCCAGGCATCTCCGTGGGAGGACACATTTCCACCTACGCGTCATCCGCCGCTCTCTACGAGGTGGGCCACAACCATTTCTTCCGCGGAGCAGACCATCCCGGCGGCGGCGATCACATCTTTTATCAGGGCCATGCCTCACCCGGCATGTATGCAAGGGCGTTTCTGGAAGGACGTCTGGGCGAAAATCAGCTCGATGGTTTCCGTCAGGAAAAATCCCACCCTTCCGGTGGTCTTTCTTCCTACCCCCACCCCCGGTTGATGCCCAACTTTTGGCAGTTCCCCACTGTCTCAATGGGGTTAGGCCCCATCAACGCCATCTACCAGGCGCAAGTCAATCGCTACATGCACCACCGCGGCATCACCGACACGAGCCAGCAACATGTGTGGGCGTTCCTCGGTGATGGAGAAATGGATGAAGTGGAAAGCCGGGGAGCTTTGCAGCTTGCCGCTAACGACGATCTTGACAACCTCACCTTTGTGGTCAACTGCAACCTGCAGCGCCTCGATGGCCCCGTTCGCGGTAACGGCAAAATCATCCAAGAACTGGAAAGCTTCTTCCGCGGAGCGGGATGGAACGTCATCAAAGTGGTGTGGGGCAGAGAGTGGGATGCGCTTCTCCAAGCAGACACTGAAGGCGCACTGCGTGATCTCATGAATCGCACCCCCGATGGTGACTACCAGACCTACAAGGCGGAGAGTGGCGGATACATTCGGGAAAACTTCTTTGGACGCGACCCCCGAACATTGGCGATGGTCGAACACCTCTCCGATGATGACATTTGGCGCCTTAAGCGTGGCGGACACGACTACCGCAAGGTGTATGCCGCATTCAAAGCAGCTACCGAGCACAAAGGCCAGCCCACCGTCATCTTGGCGAAAACCGTCAAGGGGTATGGTCTTGGGCCCAGCTTCGAAGGGCGAAACGCCACCCACCAAATGAAGAAGCTCACCCTGGAAAACCTCAAAACTTTCCGGGATGACATGCGAATTCCTATCGCTGATTCAGCGCTCGAAGCCGATCTCTACCAGCCGCCCTACTACCACCCGGGCGACAATGACGAGGCACTCGCCTACATGCACGAGCGCCGCAGAGACCTCGGTGGGTATTTGCCCGAGCGACGCTCGAAGTACACGCAGGTGGCATTGCCCGGTGAGGACGTCTATAAGGCCGCAAAAAAGGGCTCCGGAAAGCAAGAAATCGCCAGCACCATGGCGTTTGCCCGGCTTCTGAAAGACCTGCTCAAACACCCCGAGTTTGGGCACCGTCTGGTACCCATCATTCCCGATGAGGCCCGCACTTTTGGGATGGATGCGTACTTCCCCACTTCGAAGATTTACAACCCCCACGGCCAGAGCTACACCTCAGTGGATAGGGAACTTCTTCTCGCGTATAAAGAAAGCCCCGAAGGCCAGATTCTTCACACCGGCATCAACGAAGCCGGAGCGTTTGCTGCCTTCACGGCGGTCGGAACAAGTTACGCCACCCACGGCGAAGTCATGGTTCCGATCTATGTCTTTTACTCCATGTTTGGTTTCCAACGCACCGGCGATGCGATGTGGGCCGCGGGTGACCAGATGGCCAGAGGGTTCATTATGGGTGCGACCGCAGGTCGCACCACGTTGACCGGCGAAGGATTGCAGCACGCTGATGGCCACTCGCCTCTGCTGGCATCGACCAACGCCGCCGTGGTGACGTATGACCCCGCCTACTCCTACGAGATCGCCCACATCGTGAAAGCTGGTTTGGAACGCATGTATGGCGGGTCACACCCTGACCCCAACGTCATGTACTACCTCACGATCTACAACGAGCCTCTGATTCACCCCGTGGAGCCGGAGAACCTCGACACGGAGGGTTTGTTAAAGGGCATGTATCTTCTTTCCCCCGCCACCGGCGAGGGACCCAAAGCCACGATTTTGGCGTCCGGTGTGGGTGTTCCGTGGGCTTTGGAGGCGCAAGAACTTCTGCGTAACGACTGGGGTGTGGCGGCTGAGGTGTGGTCGGTCACCTCCTGGAACGAGTTGCGACGGGATGGAGTTGCCGCCGAGCGCCACAATTTCTTGCACCCCGAAGAAGCCCCGCAGGTCCCCTACGTCACGCAGCGCTTGAGCGACGGGGAAGGCCCCGTGGTGGCTGTCAGCGACTTCACGCATGCTGTGCAAGACCAAATCCGTGAATTCGTTCCCCGCCCCTACCTCACCCTCGGTGCAGACGGGTTTGGGTTTAGCGACACCAGGGCGGCAGCCAGAAGATATTTCGCTATCGACGGGCCCTCGGTCGCGGCCCGAGTGTTACAGCAACTCGGTGTCGAAGGATTAGTGCCCGCCGATTCGCTGGCGAATGCCATCGAGAAGTATCGTCTACTCGATGTGAATGCCGGGACCAGCGGTAACGCCGGCGGTGAGTCGTAAGCCACCGCAGTCCGCGGAGGACATCACCATGACGACCGGTATGACGAAAAAGCAGACACTGTCGTGGCTGCGCAATGTTGCAGGTGAAATGGCCACCACCACGCTTGCCACACTGGAATCCACCTTGCCCTGGTACCGGGATATGCCCCCGGGTCGACGGGCAGCGGTCGGGATGGTGGCCCAGACCGGCATCTCTTCCTTTATCTCCTGGTATGACAACCCCGGTCAAACGCCATGGATCGCCTCCGACGTTTTTGGCGTGGCACCGAGGGAACTGCTGCGCTCCGTCAGCCTGCAACAAACATTGCAACTGATCAAGGTGACCGTGGAAGTGGTCGAAGAACATCTCCGCGACGCTCCCGGCGAGCTCCGCGAAGCAATCCTTCTGTATTCGCGTGAAATTGCTTTTGCCGCCGCAGATGTGTACGCCAGAGCTGCGGAGGCTCGTGGGCTCTGGGATGCGCGGTTGGAGGCTCTCGCTGTCGATTCCATCCTCAGTGGGGAGCACGACCAAGAGTTTCCTTCGCGCATCGCGGCACTGGGATGGACGGGACACGGTGAGGTCTCTGTCCTGGTGGGGACCAGCCCTCGAATGGTGGATGTTGATCAGATTCGCCGCATTGCCCGCCACCACGACGGGGATGTGTTGGTCGGTGTTCAAGGAAACCGTCTGGTAGTTGTGGTGGGAAGGCGCATCGACGAGGAACGCCGTCGTGAAACCCCCACAGCTTTTATGGATATTGCCCTGGCCATGGATGAATGTTTTGGGCCCGGCGCACTGGTGGTGGGGCCCACTGTTGCAGCGGTGGTCGATGCTGCTAAGAGCGCCAAATCTGCTCTTGCAGGATTTGCTGTGGCAAAAAGTAGACGTGAACTGGCCCGGCCACTCTCGGCAGGAGATGTGTTGCCTGAGCGGGCACTCGCAGGCGACCCGGTGGCGCGCAGAACACTTGTCACAACCGTGTATGAACCGTTGCGCGATCACCAGCTGGATCTTTTAGGCACCGTCTGGGCCTATTTCGAGACGGGCCATTCCTTAGAGGCCACCGCGCGCGAGCTTTTTGTTCACCCCAACACCGTGAGATATCGCCTCAAGAAAGTGATTGACGTCGTCAACTGGGATCCGGGCAACCCCCGAGATGCGTTGACGTTGCATCTGGCCATCATTTTGGGTTCGATGAGCGAGGTGCACACCCCCACCGGGGGCGTCGCACCTGGCACACTGTAGGAGGTCCACAACGTTGTAGGCAAAGTCCTGCTCCCACCATCCACTGGTTGTGGCCTCGCAGAGGAGACACTGGAATCTATGTTTGTTATTGCTGCGCCTGGCCAAGGGTCCCAAAAACCCGGATTCTTAGAACCCTGGTTGGAGGATCCCTCCGCCAGGGACCTGGTCGCCCGGTGGTCAGATGCAATCGACGTTGACCTCATCGCTCACGGCACCGCCAGTGATGCGGAGACGATTCGCAACACCGCCATAGCCCAGCCTCTCATTGTGGCCTCCGGTATTCTGACCGGCCGGGCACTGCTTCATGCTCTTCCCGATGCGACCGCGCTTCGCTTTGCAGGCCATTCCGTCGGTGAGTTCGCCGCCGCCGCCCTCTCCGGTGTCCTAAGCGACGATGATGCGCTGGCGCTGGTGGCTGTTCGAGGCTCAGCCATGGCGGACGCTTCTGCTCTCACCCCGACCGGGATGGCAGCGCTTATTGGCGGCACACTGGAAGACATCGAGGCTGCACTGATCGAGCACGGTCTCACTGCGGCCAACTACAACGGCGGTGGGCAAGTGGTGGTGGCCGGACTCCACACGGGGCTAGACGCACTGGCCGCCAACCCACCATCTGGAACCCGTGTGATTGCGCTGCAGGTCGCCGGTGCGTTTCACACACCCTTCATGGCAAGCGCCCACGACGCTCTCGCTGCAGCCGCTAGTTCCCTCACCGCGCACGACCCCCGCCACCCGCTTTACACGAACAAGGATGGTTCCACCCTCACCAGTGGCGCGCAGGCGCTCGACTCATTGGTGTCGCAGGTCACCCAGCCGGTGCGGTGGGATATGTGCATGGCGTCCTTCGAATCCGACGCAATTGCCGGCATGATAGAACTCGCCCCGGCTGGAGCTCTTGTGGGTCTGGCAAAACGGGCCCTGAAGGGAGTTCCTACTGTGGCACTGCACACCCCGGACGACATTGCACGCGTGGTGGACATGGTGGCGGGCGCATGAGTCCCCTCCGTCAATCCCAGGGTGCCGCGTTCACCAGAATTCTGTCCCTCGGCGCCGCGCGTGGTGACACGGTCGTGACCAACGACGATGTTGCCGGGCCCATCGACTCCTCTGACGAGTGGATCAGGCAACGCACCGGAATCATCGAACGCCGGCGCTCCAGCGCCACAGAGCACGCCATTGATCTGGCCCACACCGCAGCCAACGAAGCTATTCAGGCAGCCGGAATTGACCCGGGCGCCATTGATGCCGTCATCGTTGCCACCATCAGCAACACGGTTCAAACGCCGTCATTGGCTGCACTCCTGGCTGACCGTCTGGGCACCACCCCCGCAGCCGCCTACGACATTTCTGCGGCCTGTGCAGGCTACACCTACGGAATTGCTCAGGCAGACGCCCTCATTCGCTCCGGGGCCGCAACCTATGTGGTGGTGGTGGGAGCGGAAAAACTCAGCGACATTGCCGAGCCCACCGATCGCAGTATTTCTTTCCTCCTCGGTGACGGTGCGGGCGCGGCCGTTGTGGGTCCAAGCGACGACGTGGGCATTGGCCCAACCGTGTGGGGATCTGATGGTTCCAAATGGGATGCGGTGGGAATGAACCGGCCCCTTCGCGAAGCATTTGATGATCCCCAGGGTGGTTTCCCCACACTTCGCCAAGACGGCCAGGCCGTGTTCCGCTGGGCTGTGTGGGAGATGGCCAAAGTGGCGAAACGTGCTCTGGAAGTGGCCGGTGTTTTACCGAGCGAGCTCACCGCTTTCGTTCCCCACCAAGCCAATATGCGCATCATCGACGAGTTCGCCAAACAGCTTGCGCTTCCCGAGTCTGTCCTGATTGCCAGAGACATTGCCACCACAGGAAATACGTCGGCCGCCTCCATCCCCTTAGCAATGCACAGGCTCCTGCAGGAACATCCTGAAGCTTCCGGCGGGCTGGCTCTACAAATCGGGTTTGGCGCTGGCTTAGTCTTTGGCGCGCAAGTCGTCCGGCTCCCCTAATCCGGCACCGCCCGGTGGGCTCTAAGCTTGAGTCGCCTCGAAAGAATACACAAAAAGAGAAAGCGAAATAATGGCCCATACAACAGAAGAAGTTTTGGCTGGACTAGCCGAGTTGGTTACCGATGAGACCGGCATTGCTGCCGACCAGGTCACCGTGGAGAAGTCCTTCACCGAAGACTTAGACATCGACTCCATTTCGATGATGACCATTGTGGTCAATGCGGAAGAGAAATTTGATGTGAAAATTCCCGACGATGAAGTGAAGAATCTCACCACGGTCGGCGAAGCTGTCGCCTTCATCACCAAAGCTCAGGCCTAGGGAACACGGCAACCCTATGACTACCGTTGTCGTCACCGGATTGGGCGCGACGAGCCCCCTCGGTGGGGACGTCGCCTCCACGTGGGAAGCTCTGCTTGCTGGAGAATCTGGGGTTTCCACCCTGGAACACGAGTGGGTTGCCCAGTATGACCTCCCCGTCACTTTTGCTGCTCAGGCCAAAGTGGATGCCGACAGCGTCTTGGAGCGTCAAGAACTGAAGCGCTTGGACCCCTCAGCCCAATTTGCCCTCATTTCCGCCAGAGAAGCGTGGGCTGATGCGGGTTCCCCTGATATCGACCCGGAGCGGATCCTGGTTGACTATGCCACCGGTATCGGTGGGTTGTGGACTCTCTTGAACGGGTGGGACACGCTGAGGGAGAAAGGCCCCAGGCGGGTGTTGCCCATGACTATCCCCATGCTGATGCCCAACGCTGCCGCTGCCGCAGTCAGCATGGGTCTTGGTGCCAAAGGCGGAGCAAGAACCGTGGTGTCGGCTTGCGCTTCGGGCACCGAATCAATCGCGAATGCGTATGCGCATCTCCAGCTCGGCCTTGCCGACATTGTGGTCGCCGGTGGCACCGAAGCTGTTATCCACCCTCTGCCCATTGCCGCTTTCGCTGCGATGCAGGCACTATCTAAGCGCAACGATGATCCCCAGAGGGCATCACGCCCCTACGACGTTGACCGTGATGGTTTTGTCTTAGGTGAGGGTGCCGCGACGATCGTGTTAGAAACAAAAGAGCACGCACAAGCCCGGGGCGCACGAATCTATGCTGAATTAGCCGGTGGTGGAGTCACCAGTGATTCTTTTCACATCACCGCCCCTGACCCTGAGGGCTTAGGAGCATCCCGTGCGGTGATGGCTGCGCTCGCCCAGGCCGGCGCGACACCGGAGGATGTCACTCACATCAATGCCCACGCCACCTCAACGCCGGTCGGAGACATTGCCGAGTTTGCCGCCCTTCGCGCAATCTTTGGCAACCGGGTGGGCAGCATTCCGGTCTCCGCCACCAAAGCTGCCACCGGTCACCTGCTGGGAGGAACGGGCGCACTGGAAGCGGTGTTCACCATTCTTGCGACCTATTACCGACTGGCTCCACCCACCATCAACTTGGATAACCAGGACGAAAAGATTCCTCTGGATGTGGTCACCACCCCCAGAGACTTAGGGTCTGGTCCACAGCTGGGGATTAGTAACTCGTTTGGCTTTGGCGGACACAACGCCGTGGTGGCGTTTCGGAGTGTTTCCTAACCGACCTGGTGAAACCACACCACTCGGGTGTCTTCGCTGCAGTGGCGAAAAGGCTCCAGTTCGTCATCCCATGCTCCCCCAAGGGCTAAACGAAGTTCCTTGGCTATTGCTGCGGCGTCACCGGCGCCAAGCTCCAGGGCAGAACGCACACGGTCTTCCGAGATGACCGTGTTGCCCGCCACATCCATGGCGCTGGAGAACACCCCGAGGTCCGGGGTGTGGAGATAGCGGGAGCCATCCACACCGGCAGAGGCATTTTCGGTCACTTCAAAGCGCAGGTGTTCCCAACCGCGCAGGGCAGTGGCCAGTGTTGCTCCTGAACCAACAGGCCCTTTCCACGCGAATTCGCTGCGCACCGTTGTTGGCAGAACCGGCTGGCTATCCCACGAGAGATGGATAGGGTGTCCGAGAACCGCGCTGATAGCCCATTCGAGGTGAGGGCAGAGCGCTGCGGGCGAGGAGTGCACAAAGAGCACCCCGTGGGTGGATGGTGTTGCCATTATCGTCTCCCATTCCGTTGGTTCGACTTCCCCATCGACCGCGGAATGCGTGAAAGATAAAACGGCTCCATACTGCTTACTTCCCAGTATGCGTCAGACCTGGGCTTCTTGACAACTGTGGTTTAGCTGTGAAGAAGTGTTCCCTCGGTGGTCATCACATTCTTCTCGCCCGCCTCGATAGCGAAGGGGAAGCGGTTTTGCGCCGGCGGCAACGGACAGTTGAACGCATAGGAGAACGCACAGGGAGGCAATATTGCGACGTTGAAATCCAGGGTGATGCTGCCATCGGCGTGGGGAGCGAGAAAAAGAAAACGCCCCACACCATAGGTGTCGTGGCCGTTGGTGGCATCGGCAAACACGAGCTGCAGGGCTCGACCCGCTTTGAAGGCGGCTATTGAATAGCTCTGACCCTCGAAGTCAAAAGTAATTTCACCAGGAACCACTTGATCTCTGGCTACGCCCTCGTCTTTGAGGTGTTCAAAGCCCACACTTTTTCCTCCGGGAATTTCTTTCCACGCACCGGTAATGACCCATTCGGGTGCATGGGGGTACGCGGAGATTTCACCAAATGCCTGAATAGCTTCCGAGTTGCTATCCCACACCCGCAGCGCATAGCTTCCGTCATTGGCAATCACCGTGCCCGTCACGGTGTCGCTAAAGGTCACCGTGGAGGGTGATTCGTGATCCTTGCCGTACACGGTCGCACAACCATCGACCAGGATCCCATCAACCTGAATGCCCTGATTGGCAGTCGCGCTCAGGGTCAACCCGGAGCCACCATCATCTCGAGGGCCCCACGTTCCAGGAACACCCCAAATGGTTTGTTCCATATCCACCCACTGGGTGTTCACCAGCGCAAGCGGGCCTTCGGGGTGTTTCGCAGCAAGATTTCTACGCTCGCGAAACACCGCGAGCTTTTCTGCAGCCTCACTCATAGGTGTTAGGACGTCAGAGCGGGGATGATTGCGCCGGCAAACACCTGGTAGGACAGCACGGTTTTGGCTACCAGGCTGAGCGTGATGTACATCCGCTCGCCTCTGAGATAGTCCACCCAGCCACCCACCTGGTGGTACTGCAGCGCCTGATTGATGGCGAAGGTGTTGAAGAAAAAGAACAGCGAAATAATGATGCCGGTCACGAACGCAGGTGCCACAACGTCTCCGGAAGATCCAGGAGCGAAGAAGTAAATGAGAATAACAATCCAGGGGACCAGTCCTGTCATCGAACCAAAGACGAAGGGTAAGAATCCGCCACTGCCGGGGCGCTCATATTTTTCTTGCAGGGCACCAAACATGATCATGGAGGCGTTCACCGCGAAGATGGAGAACAGCGCTGCGATATCGGTGATGCCGGTGATCTGGGCGATCAGCCAAATCATGATGGATGAGCTCAAGGAATATTCGGTCCAGCGGAAATAGTTACGGCTCTTCTTCAAACCGCCCGAGTAGCGCTTAAAGAACATGGGGGAAGAGATCAGGAAGTGGAAGAGGGCGGAGAGACCGAGGAACGCGGCGACACCGATTCCGACATTGATGTCAAAAAGGACGACGCGCTCAGCGGGCAGCGGAACACCGGGAGGGCCACCGAGATAGTCGGCGGTCACGGGGAACGTGACTTGGTTATCCAGCAGAGTCAGCACAAAACCCAGACCCACTGCTTGAATAAGGTGGAGCGAGCCAGCAACCACGTTGTAGGTCCGAAGCCGGGTAATTTTCTCGTCCAGCGTTCTCTGCGTCTTTGCCATGATGAGGTAGGTCCTTCGTCTCGGTCGTGGTTCTCGTCACCTCAGTGTACTCGCCACCGGGCAACGACGAGTACTTCTCAGCTATTGTTCCCCCGACGGCCCGAACGACAGGGGAATTCGCACGCGGTGCCATCCCACTGCGCTTTTGCTGGGAAGTGGCTATGAAACTGACCAATCGGTCAGGAAATCTTAGGGAGGCCCTCTACGATTTTGGAGTGTCCCAAAAAGAAGATATTGTCCAGGTCGCTCTCACGCGGTTTGCACTCCAAGGAATTGTCGCCACCAGCATTCAAGATATTGCCGATCACGCGCACTCATCCAAAGCCAACGTGCTCTATCACTTCACCAACAAAGAGCACTTAGTCGACCACTCGCTCGCGCCCGCGCTTGCCACACTGGAAAATATTGTCAGTCAGGCGGAGCACGACGGGCTGCTGCCCGGCGTAAGCCGCGCCGCCTTCGTGGAACGGTTCATCGACTTCCTTCTTCACCACCGCTTGGCGGTGCAAATAATTGTTTCCCACCCCTACCTGGCCGATTCGATCCCTGCCCTGGCTCACAGTCAACAGCTCATGGGCCGACTCGGTCGACTCTTGGTGGAAGAATCCGCTGAGCGACTTGACCTTTTTCGTTTTGGTATTGCCGTCTCCGGCGCCACCTATGCCCTCGCCACCGGCGGAATTGCAGGCATTGACCCGCTTGATGATGATGATTTGCGGTCGCTCCTGACCGAAGTGTTACACAGCACCCTGCACCTTGACACCCCCACAACGATTCGGACTGACTAATGGCCACTCTTCTCTACCGCCTAGGCAAAGCAAGCTACGAAAAAGCCTGGCGAGTTCTCGTCATGTGGTTCGTTGCGCTGCTCGCTGTCGGCGGCGTGGGTGTGGCGTTTGGTGGCCAAACCCAAGAAGAATTCTTGATACCGGGAAGCGAATCCCAGGAAGCGCTCGACCGGCTAGCGGCAGTGTTCCCAGGCTTCGGTGGAGCCAGTGCCCAAGCTGTCATTCTGGCTCCAGAAGGAGTCCGCCTCGATAGCGCAGAGAACCGGGCAATCATTGAAGATCTGACCGCGTCCATTGCCGCCGACCCCGCCATCGATGACGCCATCAGTCCTTTTAGCGAGTTTGCCGGTCGCGCCCTCAGCGATGACGGTCGCTACGCGCTGCTTCAAATCCAGTTTGTGGCTGCAGACACCGAAATCACCGACGAAATGCTCGCCGACCTTGTTTCCCAGCGAGACCAGCTCGCTGGGACCGGTTTGATCATGGAGTTTGGGGGGAACCTGTTCCAAGACCAGGACGTCTATCTCTCCGTTGCAGAAGTGTTTGGTGTTGCCTTTGCAGGCCTCGTGCTCGTCATCACCTTCCGATCGTTTCGTCCCGCCTGGCAACCACTCGCCAGCGCACTGATTGGTGTCGGAATTGCGCTGGGCCTCATTCTTCTGGCAGCTGGTGCTATTTCTGTGCCAAGCTCCGGGCCGCTGTTGGCAGTCATGCTGGGTCTCGCAGTGGGGATTGATTATTCTCTCTTTATTTTGCAACGCCATCGAACCCAACTTGCCGCCGGAGCTGATCCGCGCGAATCTGCAGCAACAGCGGTCGGAACAGCCGGTAATGCCGTGGTGTTTGCCGGACTCACCGTCGTGATTGCCCTTCTTGGTCTTTTTGTTGTGGGAATTCCTTTCCTGAGCGTGATGGGCGCATCTGCTGCGCTCGCTGTGGTGATCGCCATTGCTGCTGCGATTACCCTGCTTCCTGCATTGATGGGCTTGATGGGAGAAAAATTGCGCCCCAAATCGGGCTCAAAAGCTGCGCAGATTGCTGCGCTCTCCCCCGAAACACCCAGCCTGGGACGCCGGTGGGTGCGCATGGTCATGAGACGGCCTCTTTTGGTCAGCATCATCTCCATCCTGGGCCTAGCCACCCTCGCACTGCCCGCTCTTTCGCTTGATCTCAATTTGCCAAGCGGCGCGAGCGAACCGCGAGATTCCACCCAGCGCAAGGCATACGACCTGGTCACCGAAGGTTTCGGGCCAGGCTATAACGGGCCCCTTGTTGTGGCAGCCGACATCACCCAAAGTGACGACATCATCAAAAACCTCGAGGGTATTCGCGCAGACCTCGCCGCCATTGACGGCGTTGACTATGTCGCCGAGGGTTTCCCCTCCCCCACCCTGGAAACCGGGCTTTTCCAGGTAATCCCCACCTCGGGCCCCGATTCACAGGAAACGAAAGCTTTGGTGGAGAACCTCCGTTTGGCGATGCCGGAGATCGAGGAGCGCTGGCAAACCGAATTATCCATTACCGGGGTGACCGCGATTGGTGTCGATGTCTCCCAGCGCATCCAGGCTGCACTTATCCCGTTTGGTCTTGTTGTTGTGGGCCTCTCCCTGATACTGCTGCTGGTGGTCTTCCGATCAATTTTGGTTCCCATCAAAGCGGCGGTCGGCTTTTTACTGTCGGTCACCGCGGCATTTGGTGTGGTCGTGGCGGTCTTCCAGTGGGGTTGGGGCGCAAGCCTCATCGGTGTGGAGACCACGGGGCCCATCCTGAGCTTTATGCCCATCATTTTGATGGCCGTTCTCTTCGGGCTGGCAATGGACTACCAAGTGTTCTTAGTCTCGGGAATGCGAGAGCAGTATGTTCACACCGGTGATTGGCGAAAATCCATCGAAGAAGGCTACTCGCAGGGTGCGAGGGTGGTCTCGGCCGCAGCGCTGATTATGTTCTTCGTGTTCTTCTCCTTTGTGCCCTACGGAATTCCGCTGATTAAACCGATCGCCCTGGGGCTTGCCGTAGGCATTGCGCTCGATGCTTTCGTGGTGCGCATGACCTTGGTTCCCGCACTGATGACCCTGTTCAAGGACCGTGCGTGGGCGTTGCCGCGCCCCCTGGCGCGTCTGGTTCCCGACGCTGATGTTGAGGGAGAAAAACTGCGCGAACACCTGAACGAGGCACAGTGGGCGGCAACCCAAAAGGGGAGCGTCGCGAGTGCGCACAACGTCCACATCGCCTCCGGTGGGGTGAACGAAATCCTCAACTTCAGGTGGGAACCCGGCGCTCGCATTGAACTCATCGGTGACCCGAGACGCTCTCGAGCCATCACCGCAACCCTCGCCGGTATCGCACCGGCTGTCTCTGGCTCTCTCCACATTGGTGGACACACTTTGCCGAGCGAAGCCGCCACCGTGAGGGGGTTGATCTCTGTTGCTCCCACCATGGATCGCGGGGATCTTGTGAGCCTGGAAGAGTCAATCGACGAGCGTCGCCAATTCTCCGGAGCCACCGGACGCCAAGCCACCATCGCGGACAGAACTCTAGAGAGCACTATCTCAAGCCTCAACGCTCTAAGCCTTGAGGTGTGTGACCCGGCAGACCGGGTCACCATCACCGCTTTGACACAACCTGCTCTCTTGCCTAGGCGCCAACAAATACTGGTGCACTGTGCTCTGGCGCTACTAGAAAACACCGCTGTCTGCGTGGTGGCAAGCTCCGCGCCGGTGACAACCGAGTCGGATAAGGAGCTGTGGTGGCACGGGCTCAACCATTTTGCCCACCCCAGCCAAGTGATCGTCTTGTGGTCGGATATCCCCGCTCTCGCCGCCTCGCTGAGAAATTCACCACGCAGAATGCGAAACGATGCAACACCCGCTGGAGGCACTAACGCATGAGCAGCCCACACAGAACGAGACGAACCACCCTGTGGATGGGAGCAGCTCTCTTCATGCCACTCATCATTGTGGGGAGCCTCTTGGGCCTCACCGCTAGTGCCGACACCGCGCTGGAGCGCATCCCTGTTGCCCTGGTCAACAACGACGAACTGGTCACCACCGTGGATGACGACGGTGAAGAAGAAATCATCCTGGCAAGCCGCCCCCTCATCACCGAATTGGTGACCGGGGACGACACCGGTGTGGATTGGGTCATCACCGACACAGAAACAGCCAACACTCTCCTTGCCAGCGGGGATGTGTACGCCATCTTTGAAATCCCGGCAGAGTTTTCTGAGTCAGTGCTCACTCTTGATTCACCTAACCCCACGCAGGCCACGTTCACTATTCGCACCGACCCCACACGAAGTTATCTGGCAGGAATTCTTGGCGACCAGCTGGGTGATTCCATTGGCAAAGCGCTGAGTGTCGAATTCACCGAACAAACGACCGAAGGGCTCTTCACGGTCATTGTGGACCTGGGCGAAGCCTTTGGCGAAGCGGCAGATGCCGCTGTGGAAATCTCTGAGGGAACAACAGAGCTGGCTGAGGGTGTGAGCGAACTTGCCAAGAGCATGCCTGAGCTCAAAGAATCTGCCAGCGATCTCGCCAGTGGCTACGCAGAATTTGATGATGGCATTCGCGAATACACCAGCGGTGTGACCGAACTGTCCAATGGCTTGGACACCCTCGGAGCTGGAACAAGCGGGCTGTCTGACCTCTCTGCCGGGATCACCAACTACACGACCGGTGTGACGGGATTCCTCCAAGCCATCAGTGGCATAGATCTTGGAAACGCGACGTTGAACGGCACACGAGACGCCCTCATTCCCGGCGGCGCCCCCCTTGCCGAGGGTGCGCGAACTGCGCTGTCCGGCCTGACAGACGGAATTCGGGCCATCGATAAAGGTGCGGACGCGCTTGATACAGCAGGGCAGGAGTTGGCGGATGGGTCCGGGGACATCCGCGAAGGCATCGGCGAGTTTGCCGATGGGGTGAGCGAGCTCGCTGATGGTGTCATCGAGCTTAACGACGGCGTCGCTGAGCTTGCCGATGGCGTTCAAGAGTTCGCTACCGGGCTCTCCGACGGAGCGGACGAAATAGCCGACTCCAACGTCAGTGTGCCAAGCGACGAGGCCCTCACCGTGTTGGCCTCCCCCGTGGCCTTCTCTGCGCAGGACCGCGCAGATGCTGTGGGCGCTCAAGCAACGCTGGCCAGCGTCATTCTTCCCCTCGGTCTGTGGCTCGTGATGCTCGTCACTCTCTTGATCACACCGAGACTGTCAAGCTTTGCCTTGGGGGGAACCGCGACGCCGACCCGTCTCGTGGGTAAAACTCTGCGCCCTCTGCTGGTTGTTGCCGCCGGTCAAGCGTTGCTTGCCCTCACTCTCCTCCACACCTTGGGTGGCGCAGCCTGGTCAACACTCGGTGGCAGTGCTGCCGTGGTCTTTGCGGGTGTGTTTAGCTACCTCGGCCTGCACTACCTGGTCTGGGTGTGGCGATCATCGTGGCTGCCCGCACTGTCCGTGGGTTTTGCGGCGGTGCAAATTGCCAGCATTGGAACCTTGGTGCCCAATGAAATCTTCCCTGCCCCCTATCGGGTGTTGGAAGACCTCACTCCGCTGTCGTGGTTTACCGATGGGTTACTCGCAGCCGTTGCCGGTGGAGACCCCTCGCGTGTGGTTGTTGCAGTGGTTGCGCTGGTTGCCGTGGGTGGGCTTGCCTTAGTGCTTGCGATACCGGGGATGAAGCGCCGGCAGCTCGATGAGCTGCGCACCCGGCTGGGGGTGACCCAAGCGTTAGAGAGTGTCGGGGCAGGCGGCAACGCCTAGCCTCGCACCCAACCCACTGGAAACCTCAGCCCCCAGAAGCGCATTACCCCGCCGACATTGCCATGAACGGAAGAGCGAGGGTGAACCGTCCAAAACCCGCGCGGGGTATCCAGACCAGAGCAAGGTCTGTGCGCTTTCGCGCAAAGCGTGTGATGCGAACAGTGCCCACACAACGCATGGCGGACTCAGTCAGTCGTTGCTGTACGTTCCGTAGCGGTGCAGCGTCGGAGCTATAGCGTCGCCGGCCACACGGTGACATGGCGTAAGTCGAAACACACTGGTCGATGAGCGTCGAGCCCGTACCCAGTTCGTGGGTGTTACGCGCTCAAAGATAGTGAGGCACCGGGCGAAACCATGCGCTCAAAGAACCTGAGGCACGTCGCTGGCTTCTCTCGGCAGCGAAATCAATGTACGCTGTGGACGTTTCCGACCGAAGGATCCGAAGTGTCTACAGACAGCCAGAACTCCTCGCGGCCGCACATTCCCGGCCCGGATGAGCTGACCATTCCAGCGCTCGAGGTGGACCAGACCGTCGCGCCGCGCCCGGAGGAAGAAATCGCCGACGTCCTGCGGGAGAAACCAGACGTCAAAGACCATAGCCAACATCCCGAGTGACCAAGAAGACGCATTGCCGCGTTCGTTCAGAGTTGGTTTGCGTCACAGAAGGTCGCCGGATCGCGGAGCGCGCATGGCCCGTCTTGGATCGGCGGACTCAGTCCGGGTAGACGATACATCCTCCAACATTCCCGCGTCTTGCCACCGAATTATTGAGTGCATCCACACCAATCCGGGCCTTCATCCGGTCCAAGATGGAGTAGCCGACGACGCGCTTGGAAAACACGTCGTTGATCGCGCAGGCGAAAGTTTTCCTTCCGCAGGTTTGTGTTCCGTGATGTCGCTTCCCCACAGTTCATTCGGCCACCAGTAATACGGCCCACGAGCAAGCTTCACTACCCGACACGACACTGCGACGAGGATTCCCTCGGCAGCGAGCTCACTTACGAGCGGGTACTACCTTTTTCCGGCAGGGATCCTTGCGACACATACGCTAAAGCGCGACGCAACACTTCTGCTTTCTGCTCTGAGAGGCGGATGCGTTTATTGGCCTCTCCCAGAGACTCAGACTGTTCCGGTGATGCTCCAGGTTTCACGCCGTCAGTATCAGCGCATTTCAACCACGTCGACAACGTGATCGGGTGAACTGCTGCGCTCGCCTTATGTTCGCCGGTTCGCACGTCCCCTCATTGAGTCCCGAGCAGACTGGGTGGATCCCACAGCAAACCGATACCCGACGGTGATGATAATTCGAGGCTTCCTGGCGGGGAAAAGCCTTGGGCCAAGCTACGATTGTGGTTAGTTCATTAATCTTTTCCCTGGGGTTCTCTAGCCCGTAACGAGGCCGTGATTTTCCTCACCAGGTCCTGAGTAGTGACTGTTTGTGGCCCATTGATGCGCCAGAGTACCGGCACACATCGCGTGCTCCTTTTTCCGCTCTCGCCCCCGGTGAGAGCGAGGACGGTGCACCGTGTGCGCTTCATTTTTGCCCCCGGTTGTTGAGTGTTCAAGGAGATTCGTGCCACTATCCCGGGTCGCCCCGTTTGCATCGCGCCCTCGTGGCGTAAAGCGCACGGCCATCGCTGTCTTTGTGTTTTGGTGGCTTGCGACACTGATGACCATTTCTGACGCATGGCTCCTTGCAAACTTTGGGCGGGTTGAACTGTCCCAGTTCGTGTATCACGTCGTCAATTTCGCCGAAGTAATCAAACCTTTGGGGGCGGGCTTTGTCGCTCTCTCTGCGCTTCTCGTTGCAGTTGTCCCCCTCGCTGTTGCGGCCTTAGCGACCTACATCACCCTCGCGTTGGTATCCAGAGCACACGGCCATTTTGCGCCTCACGTGTCTTTTTCTTGCGCAAAGACCCGTCGCCGCTCTGTCGGGTATTCGAGGCGTCCCCTCGTTGTTGCCGGTCTCGTTCCTCTGCTGGTGGTGGGTGTTGCCACTCCGGCATTTGCCACCAATGTTGGCGTGTTGTCTTTCATCCAAGATTCCAAGCCCTCAACGTTCATCGAGCACTTTTATCAAACCCCCGAATACATCCAAGAGCCTGAGACCCCAACCAACCTGGTCATTATTTATGTGGAGTCACTGGAGAACACCTACCGTGAGCCCGAACTGTGGGGCGAGAACCTTCTTGATTCCCTCGACGAAGCGACATCGGAGTGGTTCACTTTCCCCGACTTTCAAGAGGTTCGAGGAACCGGGTGGACGATTGCGGGAATGGTTGCCAGCCAATGTGGTGTGTTATTGAAGGAAGAAAACCACTTCGATATTCGGCAGCAGTTGGGGCTCAAAAGCATCAACCGCATTGGCGAACGCGTGGATTCTTTTATGCCGGGAATCACCTGCTTGGGTGACATTCTTCAATCCGCCGGATACACCAGCCACTTTTTGGGCGGCGCCAACCCCGAGTTCGCGGGGAAAGGCAAGTTTCTCACCGAGCACGGCTACGACGTGGTCAAAGGCCAGCCCCACTGGGAATCAGTGGGAGAAACAGCGTTCACCAAATGGGGGCTCAACGACGACAAGTTGCTTGAGCATGCCAAAACAGAGTTGGACACCTTGCACGCAGCAGGCCAGCCATTCAACTTGACCGTCCTCACCGTTGACACCCACCGACCTGAAGGCCACCTCAGCGAAACGTGCGAAAAAAGGGGTGTGACAGATCTTCCCGGCATCGTCTCCTGCACCTCAGACCTGCTCGCTGACTTCGTCGAGCACATGGATTCCCGCGGGTATCTCGAGGACACCGCTGTGGTCATTACCGGCGATCACCTGACCATGCCAAACGTCGTGCAGGACACCATCGATTTGGAACCCCACCGAACTATTTATAACCGTTTTTGGTCTCCCCGTCCGATGGTCCCCAACCGGGAGGAAATGATCCACTTCAGCATGCTTCCCACGATTTTGGACATGCTGGGCTTTGACTACCCGGGCAACGAGCTGGCGTTGGGTGTGTCCGGGGTGGGCCCCGTTGACCCCCAAGCTTTCACCATCTATGACGTGGTCGACCTGGATGAACAGTTGCGCAGACCCTCAGATCTGTATGACGTCTTTTGGGGTATCGACCGCACCCCTGCTAGCTAAGAGCTTTCAGCGCGTGCAGGAACTGAACCCTAGTCGCCGTCCCTGTCTTCGTCTTTTCCTCGAGCTTTGGCCGCCGCGGCGCTGGAGTCAGCGACTTTGGAGAGAAATATGCCAAACACCAGGGCAACCACAATGGCCGAGCTAATACCCAGTTCAATGACTGCTCTATCGAACTGCTCTCGGGGCTTCTCCGCCCCCAACGTCATGGACGCACCCACGGTGAGAATATGTCGAACGGCCGCAATGATGCCGATGATCAGGAAGTTCAGAAGTTGAAAGACACCGTCGGTGTAGCGGGCGATAACGGTGCGCAAGATTTCCAAAATGATGATGATGAACAAAATGTCGTTGATCGCCTGAATCATTCCTTCAGGAAAAAACGGTGAGGTGGTGAACACGCGTACGAGGGAAAAGTAAAACGCTGCCGCCGCGATACCAAAAAGGAAGACCCCCAGCAGGACGTGGAAAACCTCTTCCATCATGTTCGACCAGCGCATCGTCAGCGAATTCAGCTTCCACGTGTTCTTCTTTGCGTCCATGACCACACCCTACGCCCCCACACCTCCAAAGGCGCCAAGGGCAGAACGGCGAAGAGCTCAGGGGGCCGGCAGAGAGCGTCCTGCTAGCTCAAAACGTCTTTCGTCGCGAAGCGCCCATAGGCGAGCGCCCCAAACACCGCCACATAACCCAGCTGAAGCAGAGCATTAGAGCCGAAGCTCGACAGCTCAATAGGTTGCCTCAAAATGTCAGCGAAATCGAGCCAGTAGTGCGTGAACAGCCATTCGTGCAACCACGAAAACTGAGGAAGGTTATCAAGAATTTGGCTAACACCGCTGGAGACCAACACCCCGGTCATCGCCCCCACCGGAATGGTGGTCAGGGTGGACACAAACAGCCCGATTGCGAGCATTCCTGTCATCGACACCGTGGTGTAAAGGGCAACGAGGGCCATTCTGCCTACAGCCTCGCCCACCCCGATCACGTCGCCGCTCAGCAGCGTTACCGGGCCAATCGGGAACAGGATGGCCCCAATTGCGGCCCCGGCGATCATCAAGATGAACGTGCCGGCAAGCGTGAAGGCGAGCGTGCCCAAATACTTCACCACCAGCAGCCTGATGCGACTCACAGGCGCAATCAGCAGGTAACGCAGAGTCCCCTGCCCTGCCTCCCCGGCAATAGTGTCGCCGGAAACCACAGAGATGGTCAAGGGCAGAAAAAGCGGCATCGCCAGCAGCATGGCGGTAAAACCGGTGAAGAGGCCATTCTGGGTCACCCGGTCCAAGAAGGGCGGTCCTTCGCCAGGAGCTAACCGGTCGGAGCTGAGCGCAACGGCTAGTGCCAACACGATCGGAATCATGGCAATAGCGGCCAACATTGCCCACGTGCGACGGCGGGTAAACATGATCTGAAGTTCTGAGAGCATCAGAGACAGGCTGAGGGATTTAGCGAACAACGTCGAAACCTTCCCCGGTAAGCTCCACGAAATACTCTTCCAGGTTGGGTCGCTCCAGCCGTATTTCGCTTACCCGAACCTTCTTCTTCACCAACACTTCGTTCAGCAGTCCCACGTCAATGCCCAATTCCACCGGTGTGGTCAGTGTGTGACCGACAACGGTGACAGGACCCACCCCCTGTTTTTCAAGTATTTCCATCGTCGTCTCCACCTGGTCAACTTCAAGGATGAGGCGGGTAGCTCCGAGTGAACGAAGCTCTGGGAGCGACCCCTGCGCCACGATTGACCCTGCAGACATCACCGCAACGTGTGTGCACAGCTGCTCGATTTCAAGCAGCAGGTGGCTGGAAAGAAAAATGGTGATTCCTTCAGCGGCCAAAGACCGAATCAGGTTTCTCACTTCTCTTGTGCCCTGAGGGTCGAGCCCATTGGTGGGTTCGTCCAGGATCAACAAATCCCTCGGCCGAAGCAGAGCATTGGCCAAACCGAGACGTTGTTTCATTCCGAGCGAATACGCCCCGGATTTTTTTTTAGCCGCGTTGGTGAGGCCCACTCTGGCCAGAGCGGACTCCACCCTCTGAGAACGAGTTTTCGCATCCGAGGTTTTGTCTGCCGAGTCCATTCGCATCAGATTGTCTCGACCCGAGAGGTAGGGATAGAAGGCGGGTCCCTCGACCAGCGCACCAACTCTTGGCAGCGTCTCCTCTAGATCTTTGGGGATGGACTGCCCCAGCACGAAGATGTCACCTGATGTGGCTTCCGCGAGGCCCAAGAGCATCCGAATGGTTGTGGTTTTGCCACAACCATTCGGGCCAAGGAAACCAAACACTGATCCGCGGGGGACGCTCAGTGATACTGCATCAACCGCGTTTTGGCTACCGAATTTCTTGGTGAGACCTACAGTCTCGATAGCCCATTGGCTAGCGTCGGGCACTTAGCGTGCCGCAACAGCCAACAGGTGTGCAATCGTGACGGCGCCTGCATAGACTTCGCCACTGTCGGTAATCAAGACGTTCACAACCGGCGTGGAGAAGACTTTTCCGCCGTCAACATCGGTCATGAGATCGGCAAACAATTCGGTCTCCAACATGTCGAGGGGAACATCCGCTGGCACGGAGGCGAGATACACAATGCTTTCCCAGTTCTCGCCGACAATGTCACCGGCGGGAAGACCCTGTGCTTCCCACTGCGCTTTGGCATCGGCGCTCAGGTTTTCCAGCTCTGCTTCGGTGAACTCGCGTCCTGCGTATTCTTCACTCAGCTCACGCAGTTCCTCAGGGACCTGCTGGACTTCCACCGTGGTTCCGGCGGGAGGCGTGAAACTAAACAGTGCGGCATCAGGAGTCTCAAAAATAATGGACTCAAAACCGATCGCGAAGGCTGGTTCGCTCTGCTCGACCGAGAACACCTTGACGTCCAATGCCATACCGGTTTCTGAGTCGATCGACACAACGATCGAGTCAATCAAAGAGACATCCGACAGTGGCGTGGCAATCAGCTCATATGCTGAGCGCCCGGCGATGGAGTGGTCGTCGCCCACGCTGAGCACGGTGGAATCAGAGACCTCTTCCAGCAGAGCGTCAACGACTGCTTCGGGGCTTGCAGCATCAACCTGCAACTGGAGAAGTGACTTTTCCAGCGTTGCCTGCATCTGTGCGTCGAAGGTTCCCGTCAGTGCCGTTGCCTTCCCTGCGTCGTAAGCCCAGAACTCATTTTCGTTCACAATGAAATCACGCTGGCTCAGGGGATCAAGCACCTGGACCCGAACGCCAAGCTCTGAGGCATACACGCGCATCGTGTGGGTTCCCGCAGCCAACTCGATCAGCTGGGTAAGCGCGTTCTGTTCGATGAGCTGAGGCACCAGGTCTTCAAACCCTTCGGGCATTCTCTCGGCCATCTCGTCAACCTGCTCCTGCGACATCATGGAGCTCATCTCAAGGGCTGGCAACCCGATGTTGGACGTTTTCACGACGGTGCCGGAGAAACCGGTCACCTCGCCATCCATCAAGCTTAACAATTCTTGAGGGGTGAGGTCAGGAAGGTCAACAGCTGCCGCCGGCATGGCGAAGGCAACCGAACCCAGAACAATTACCGAAGGAACAACAAAGGATGCAGTCCACTTTTTTGACAACTTCACGAGCTATCTCCCTACTTATAAGTTAACGAAAGTGTATGCATCCCAGCTTGGAGGAGTCTGGGCCGACTGCTTCTGTGCAACCCCGGGAAAAAGGGCTCTCGGAGGCCTCGACGGGGACTCCCGGTGGCAATAAGCTGTCAAAGAATTCTTGCCGATTGGCTTATGTAATTACCGACACGATGTCGGGGCAACGCTCCAAGGGTTCCACGTCCTCTTCTCGTTGCACCCCAAGGAGTTTCCTGTGCACAGCACTTTGCTCGCCGCTTACGAAAGTGTTACGCACCGCAATCCGGGTCAGACCGAATTCCATCAAGCAGTCGCAGAAATTTTCGACACCCTGTCGGGCGTTCTCGAGCGGCATCCCGAATTTTCCCACCAGTCTGTGGTGGAAAGGATTTGCGAACCGGAGCGGCAGATCATTTTCCGCGTGCCGTGGGTGGATGACGCCGGACATGTCCATGTCAATCGGGGATTCAGGGTTGAATTTAATTCGGCTCTGGGGCCCTTTAAAGGCGGTCTTCGTTTTCACCCTTCGGTAACCCTGGACACGATGAAGTTCCTCGGATTTGAGCAGCTTTTCAAAAACGCCCTCACCGGCCTTCCGATTGGTGGAGGAAAGGGTGGTAGCGACTTTGATCCTAAAGGCCGGTCCGACCCGGAAATTATGCGGTTTTGTCAGTCTTTTATGACCGAGTTGTATCGCCACCTTGGCGAATACACCGATGTGCCAGCGGGCGACATCGGTGTCGGCGGTCGCGAGATTGGCTACATGTTTGGCCAATACAAGCGCATTACTAACCGCTATGAAGCGGGCGTTTTCACGGGGAAAGGTTTGGGTTGGGGTGGCGCCATGGTTCGTAAAGAAGCCACCGGGTTTGGGGTGGCCATCTTTACCCAGGAAATGCTGAAAACTCGAGGGGAATCCCTCGAGGGGAAACGTGTCATTGTGTCGGGCTCAGGCAATGTTGCCCTGTATGCAATCAAGAAGGTCCACCAACTGGGTGGAACTGTTGTGGCGTGCTCTGATTCGTCGGGCGTTGTCTATGACAGGGACGGACTCGACCTTGAGCTGTTGATTCAGGTGAAGGAGATCGAGCGGGGCAGGCTTTCGGACTATGCGAAGCGTCGCGACAGTGCCTCAGAGTATTCTTCCGGCGCCACAGTCTGGAATGTTGCCGAAGTAGCAGGCGCCAGCGTCGCACGGCCGTGTGCGACACAAAACGAGCTCGATGAAGACGATGCCACACGCCTGGTGGCCCACGGGGTAACGGTCGTGACAGAGGGCGCAAACATGCCCTGCACGCCAGAAGCGATTCGAGTCTTTGCGCAGGCAAAAGTGCTGTTTGCTCCGGGCAAAGCCGCTAACGCGGGTGGGGTTGCCACCAGCGCTCTAGAAATGCAACAAAATGCGTCACGCCAGTCGTGGTCGTATGAAGACACGGAGGCCCGCCTCGAAGAAATCATGCGGGGTATCCACGAAGCATGCGTGGTGACAGCTCGCGAATATGGCGCACCCGGTGACTACATTGTGGGAGCCAACATCGCCGGGTTTGAACGAGTTGCCCGCGCCATGCTCGCCATGGGAGTTATCTAACTCGTTGGGTTGCCCTCTGCTGCGTTGACCGCGGTGTTGGCCGAGGCGCCAACCTCTCGGGGTACCGCCGTGCTTCCGTGCCCTGTCAGGCCTTTCGTTCCTCACGGGTTTACACTGGGCCACTTATGACTCAGGCTGATACGACACCCACAACGCGACCCGGCGTGATTGCCGCTCTGGCCAGAGTTCTCCCCTACGCAAAAGCGGATATGCCTCTGCTGGTCTTAGGGATGGTTGTCGCATTGCTCTCCAGTGCGTTTGCGTTGGCGATACCCCTGACTCTGGAATTCCTGGTCGATGGGCCACTCTCCACCGGAGATCGGTCTCTGGTCTGGCCGGCGGCAGCCGTCGTTGCAGCGCTGGGGATCCTCGAAGCACTTTTTGTGTACCTCAGGCGGGTGACGGTGTTGGCTCCAGGCACACGCATCGATGCCAAAATTCGCAATGCCATTTATGAGCATGTGCAGGATCTGCCCGTCTCGTTTCACGACAAATGGCAGAGTGGCCAACTACTGTCCCGCGCCCACACCGATGTGAGCCTCATCCGACGGTGGCTGTCGTTTGGGTTAATCCTCCTGGTGGCCAACTCCATCACCATTGTCTTTGGTGTCATCATCCTTTTCACCTGGAGCCCTCTGCTTGCGGGAGTGTTTGCGGTGAGCTCCGTTCCCATGCTTATTTTTGGTTCGCGGTTTCGCACCCGCTTCACCGGACTATCTCGAAAAACTCAAGACCAGTGGGGGGATGTCGCCACCTCGGTGGAAGAATCAGTTCACGGTATTCGGATTCTCAAATCCTTCGGCCGCGGTGGCCATTCCTTGGCAGCATTTTCGAAACGTGCTCTGCGGGGTCGGGACCTAGAGGTGGCCAAAGGGCGCACCATGGCGAAGCTCGGATTTTGGCTGGGCTGGATTCCTGATTTCGCCCTCGCCGCATGTCTGTTTGTGGGGGTGTGGTTAGCGAGCGACGGTTCGCTCACTACCGGACAGCTTTTTGCGTTTTTTGCTACCGCCGCAGTGCTCTCGGGCCCCATCGCCTCCATCGGTTTTCTGCTCGCCCTCACGCTGGATGCGCGCAGCGGTCTCGATCGCATTTTTGAGGTGCTCGATGTCGACAACACGATCATTGATTCACCCAGCGCCCACACACCCCGTGGCCACGCCGGCTCGCTGGTGTTTGAGGCCGTACATTTCCGCCACGACGACACCGCCACCGGGAGGCCCGACCTCATTGATGGGATCACTTTAGAGATTCGCCCCGGAGAAACGATGGCGCTGGTGGGGGTCACCGGCAGCGGAAAAACCACGATAACCGCCCTACCCACCAGGCTCTACGACGTCACCGGCGGCCGGATTTTGCTCGACGGTGTCGACATTCGCGATATTGACCTCGTCGAACTTCGCACGCGTATTGCGATGGCCTTTGAAGACGCGACATTGTTTTCCGCCAGTGTCAGAGACAATGTGCTGCTGGGCCGTCACGACCTGGACGACGCGACACCCGAAGAGGTTGACGCCGTGATGAACCAGGCTCTCGCTATCGCCGAAGCCGAGTTCGTGTTTGATTTACCCCGCGGGGTGGACACGGTGATCGGTGAGCAAGGCCTCAGCCTTTCCGGTGGTCAACGCCAGCGCCTCGCACTTGCTCGGGCGATTGCTGCGAACCCCGAAGTGCTGGTGTTGGATGACCCCCTGTCAGCGCTGGATGTGGAAACGGAGGCCCGCGTGGAGGCGGCCCTCCGACGGGTGCTCGCCACCACAACAGCACTCGTGGTGGCCCACCGACCCTCCACGGTGATGCTTGCAGACCGTGTTGCTTTACTCCATGAAGGCCGCATTGCCGCGGTAGGTACCCACGCAGAGCTTCTTGCCTCCTCCCCCGCCTACCGCAGCGTGATTTCGTCCCTGGAAGACGATCCACAGGGACCGGACCATACCGAGCACGACGTGCGAGAAGGAACAGAGGCCTCACACCGTGACGCCGCTCGGGCCACCCCGCGAGGAACCCGCTTCGGTGAGGAGTTCTCCCCGTGAGCCTCATCGGAGTGGCCGGTGAAGACCGAAACGATTTCACCAAGGCCGAAAGTGCGCAGATTCGTCGGCGTTCGCTGCGCCTCCTCCTGGATGTGTTGCGCCCCTACCGGGGCCGCTTTGTAGCAACGATTGTGCTGGTGGTGATCAGTACCGCCCTTCAAGTGGCGGGTCCAGCACTGATTGCTGCAGGAATCGACCGGGGGCTCCCCGCCGTCACAGACGACGGTAACTTCACACCCCTCATCATGATTGTGGGCGGGTACCTGGTGGCGGGTTTTGGTGCCGCAGGCCTCTTGGCGATCTACACCCGCTGGTCGATCACCATCAGCCAAGACATCATGGCCGAATTGCGCCGCCGAATTTTTTCACACACCCAGCGACTCAGCATGAGTTTTCACGAAAAATACACCTCAGGGCGCATCATCGCAAGGCAAACCAGTGACATTGCGACCCTCGGTGAACTTCTCAACGGTGGCCTCAGCAACTTGGCCTCTGGCATCCTGTTCATGATTTTCACGGCGGCAGCCCTGGTGAGCCTCGATCCTTCCAGCGGCCTGCCCCTGATTGGTGCAATCATCCCGGTGATTCTTGCAACATGGTGGTTTTCCAACGCGTCACGGCGCGAGTTTCGCAACTCGCGGATTCATTCCGCCAGGCTCATCGTTCAGTTTGTCGAAAGCATGGCCGGCATCCGAGCGGTGAAAGCGTTCCGACGCGAGAACATCAACCGCAACACCTATGCCGACAAGGTGGAGGATTACCGCGAAGCAACACGTCGCACCATCCAGATTTTTGGCATCTACGACCCGATGCTGAAAGTAATTGGCAGCCTGACCGTCGCCACCGTGTTGTTGCTCGGCGCATTCCGCGTCATTGATGGTGGGCTCGAAATAGGAATTTTGCTTGCCGCAGTGCTGTACACGCGCAACTTTTTCACCCCGATTGAAAACTTGGCGATGTTCTATAACTCTTTCCAGTCCGCCTCGTCGGCCCTGGAAAAGATTTCCGGTGTTCTCGAGGAAGAGCCCGCCCTTGCCGAACCGACCAACCCCCAGCCTTTTGTGGCAACGACCGGGACGATCGAGTTCACCGATGTGTCGTTTTCCTACTCCCTGGACACCGAGGTCTTGCCCGCCTTTGATCTCACCATCCCCGGCGGACAAACGGTGGCACTGGTGGGGGCGACCGGTGCCGGCAAATCCACCCTCGCCAAACTGATTGCCCGCTTCTATGACCCCACCTCCGGTGGCATCACCCTCGATGGGGTAGGCCTGCGCGACATGTCCGATGCCGACCTGCGCCAAGCGGTGGTGCTGGTGACCCAGGAGGCCTACATGTTCACGGGCTCAGTGTCGGAAAACATTCGCCTGGGTAACCCCGGAGCGACCGATGCCCAAGTAGAAGCTGCCTCGCGCGCAGTGGGGGCTCACACCTTCATCCAGGCCCTGCCTGAGGGGTATAACACCGATGTCAACAAGCGCGGCGGGCGTCTTTCGGCCGGGCAACGCCAACTGGTCTCTTTCGCCAGAGCGTTCATTGCAGACCCTCGCGTGCTGATCCTCGATGAAGCCACCGCATCGCTCGATATCCCCAGCGAACGGCTGGTTCAACACGGACTGCAAACACTTCTTGCCGATCGCACCGCAATCATCATTGCCCACCGCCTCTCCACGGTGGCGATTGCCGATCGGGTCCTCGTGATGGAGGGCGGTCGCATCGTGGAAGATGGTCCCACCGCCGAACTGCTGGAGGGCACAGGCCGCTTTGCCACCCTTCACCGAGCCTGGCTGGACTCGCTGGTTTAGCACAGAAGGGTGTGGCAAGACCGGAACTCACGAACCTATTTTGCTGAAGGTTTTTCGTCCTCCGCCTGCTTGTCCGCAGTCTTTTTTTCCGCAAAGGAAAATATCCCGAGCGCAAGAACGAGTGCGCCGGCGCCGACACCGAAGGAGAGGACATCTGCCGCTCTGCTGGAGTCGACCAAGACACCCACAAAGATGACCGCAATGATGGCCACCACCACACCAATCAGCTTGGATTTGAGATCCTCCAGGTTTCTGATGTGGAGCCACTCGGGAACCTCGATTTCGCTATCAACAAAAAGTTCATAGAGTCCATACCCAATGACGAGCAAGACCGTGCCAAGCAGGAGTGCATCCACAGCGGTCAACACCGACACCACCGTGTCTTTGAGCGGCGTCTGATCGGCAAACACGGAAATCACGGCCTGAACAATGGCCACCGACCCCTGCGCCATGAGAAGCAGCGCACCCAGAATTGAGGCGAGAGCGGGAACAAAAACACTAAACCGAGTAAGACCCATAACCTTGCGCATAAGAGAATGTTTACCACGTTCGGACACCACAGCGCGCATGCCCGCTCCCACCACCATCTTCTGGCCGTTGTGCCCAGAGAAGGCGTGCGAAAAGAACGCGAGACACATGGCCTGGGCGGGAGAATTACCGACCAATTCCCAGGAGAGATTGGCCCGATCACGGCTAAACTTTGGGCTCGACCTCATGACGAAAGTGGCTCGTGGAAATAGTTCTTCTGCTTGTCCTGATTCTGATCAATGCGATGTTGGCCATGTCAGAGGTGGCTTTGCTCACCTCACGCCGCGCCAAACTTGCCACCATGGCAGGCCGCGGCAAGAAATCTGCCGCCGTTGCTCTGAAAATTAGCGACAAGCCCACCGAGTTCCTCTCCGCTATCCAAATCGGTATTACCTCCATCGGTCTATTTAGCGGCATTGTCGGAGAGTCAGTGTTTGCGGGGCCACTTGCCGAGTGGTTGAAGGGCTTCGGGGTCCTCCCTGTCTTTGCCGATATTTCTTCCACGGTGTTTGTCGTGATTGTGGTGACCTATTTTTCTATCACCATTGGAGAGTTAGTCCCTAAGCGCATTGGGCAAACCAACCCGGAAGTGATCGCGTCACTTCTTAGCCCGATTCTGCTGGTGCTCTCCACCATCTATAAACCTTTTGTTTTTGCCCTCAGTGTGACGACCAACGGCATTTTGAAACTGTTTGGTATCGGCGATCACCGGGCGGCGATGGTGACGGAAGAAGAAATTCACGCCATTTTGGAAGAGGGTTCGCTCGCGGGCCTTATTGAGGCCCAAGAGCGAGACATTGTGCGCAATGTGTTCCGCCTCGATGAACGCAGGGTTGGCTCATTGATGGTGCCGCGCTCCGACATCATCTTTGTCGACCTTGCCTCCCCCCAAGAAGCCAACCTGGATGTTATAGCCGAATCTCCGCACTCGAAAATTCCTGTGTGTGAGGGCGGGCTAGAAAACATTGTCGGCGTACTCAGTGCCAAAGCGGCTCTCGGTTCCGTTGCCCGAGGGGGGACTTTGAGCTTGGCGGATAATCTTGAATCTGCCCTGTTTCTCCCCGAAACCCTTACCGGAATGGATCTACTCGACGAATTTCGCCTCGCGAGGAAACAGATTGCGTTTATCATCAACGAACACGGCGGCTTGGAAGGCCTTGTCACTCTCCAAGACATCCTCGATTCGTTGGTGGGGGACATGGGCGATGACGAACGTGACGTTGATGCGGTTCAAAGAGAGGATGGCTCCTGGCTTCTTGAAGGATCGCTCGGCATTCCCGAACTCAAAGATTGTCTGGGCTTAGACACCCTTCCCGAAGAAAAGAGATGGCGCTATCACACCCTGAGCGGTCTCATTCTTTTGCTTCTGGGCAAGCTCCCCGCAACGGGGGACACTGTGGTGTGGGAATCGTGGCAACTCGAAGTGGTGGATATGGATGGACGAAGAATCGACAAAGTGCTCGCCAGTAGGGTTTAGCCTCAGTCGAGCTTGACGCCCCGGGGCCTTCTCGGTCGGGTGTTGGTGCGCGAAGGACCCTGCGGGCAGGGGAAGGTCGGGCAGGGAATGTAGTGCAGAGCAAGGCCGGGTGCTGCCCCTGGTGGCGTCTCTCGAAAGAAAAGTCGGCCAGACCGCGGAAAACGATTCGTGGCCGACGCGTCATACGGTAAAAAAACCGCCTGATGCGTCAGCTCCTCGGGGCCACCCAGCCTTGGCCAGCAGCAGCGTGAGCTGCGGTGTGGTCTCTAAAGTCTCGTAGTCCTGCCACCGAACAAACCGTGCAGCGGCAGCGTCATCGCTTGCCATCAGCTCCCCGCTCTTCACCGAGCACGCAAAGCAATGAATTTCATAGTCTGCTTCTGCGGAGAGCTCAACGGTGGCGACCCAGACTTTTTTTCCCACCACCACGTGTAACGCGGTTTCTTCGGCCATCTCTCGAACGATTGCTTCTTCCAAGCTCTCGCCTGGTTCCACACTGCCGCCTGGCACAGACCATAAACCTTGCGCGGGCTGATGCCCGCGCAGAATCAAAAGAACACGGTCATCCGCATCAACAACCAGTGCGCTCACGGCAAGCACTCTTTTCTTCACCGCTACCCCCGATTGTGATGCCCGGCGCGGCCCCCACCCAGGCTCTACAGTATGGATGACTGCGCCAAACCCTGAGCGCTCACCCCCACACTGCGACGAAAGCCCTCCCGGGCTGAGATTTCCCTAGAGGGCACGGTCCCAAGCGCCACTTCGGGAGCTACTGCAAATAGGTGAAGGTCCTGGAGTGCAAAGGTGGAGGGTGTCAGGCCGTGTGAACGCGACGACACCCACCACCGTGTGGTGCATATGGGGCGAGGCCTCTATTTGAAGGCGTCTTTGATGTTTTCGCCAGCCTGCTTCAGATTGGACTTCATCTGGTCAGACTTTCCTTCGTCTTCGAGGTCCTCGTTCCCGACGGCGTGACCGGCCGCTTCTTTAGCTTTGCCGATCAGCTCTTCTGCTGCGTTGTCTCGTTTGTCGTGATCACTCATATGAGTTTTCCTTTCGTTGCGAATAGCACTATGGAACCATCGGTGCCTATGCACCAGATGACCGAGCTCAGGACTTCCGACCGACGATTGCCCCATAAATGAGCAGGACCACCAGGGAGCCGCCAACGGCAAGCGCCCAGGTTTCAATAGAGAAGAAGTTCTGCAGGGAAGCCCCAAAGATGAGCCCGCCAAGCCAGCCTCCCACCACCGCACCAATGACACCAAGGATGAGGGTCGCAAACCAGCCGCCACCGTGTGTGCCCGGGAGAATCAGTTTGGCAAGCGCACCCGCCAGCAGTCCTAGAAGAAGAAATGCGAGAAAACCCATAAGAGTGCCTTCTTTCT